>Ga0228701_1000282_pt1 | contig 45915 bp, 49 predicted proteins | sample McNCre117_Aug_MG_2_FD_178017 | JGI IMG/M metagenome (GOLD analysis project Ga0228701, IMG submission 178017) | Freshwater microbial communities from McNutts Creek, Athens, Georgia, United States - 11-17_Aug_MG | ecosystem: Environmental > Aquatic > Freshwater > Creek | place: USA: Georgia... | reverse complement strand
ATGCCCGGAGGGCAGCCATCAATCACGCAGCCAATGGCTGGGCCGTGGGATTCACCAAAGTTGGTGACGCTGAAAAGGGTTCCGAAGGTATTGCCGCTCATGGGGTGAGATTATCCCACCACCACGAAGCCACCTCGCTTACTTGTCGTCAGGGTCTGGTGTGCCGCTGGGCCAGTCTTTGATGTAGGCCTTGAGCATCTTGTTCTCAAAGTTTTGGCTGTCCACCACCGACTTGGCCACGTCGTAAAAGCTGATCACGCCTTGCAGTTGGCGGTTGCCGATGACGGGCATATAGCGGGCATGGCTCTCCAGCATCATGCGGCGCACATCGTCGATGTCGGTTTCAGGGGTGCAAGTGAGGGGATGGTCGTCCATGGCGCTGCGCACCGTGAAGTCACCCAGCGAGCCACCGTTGCGGTTGAGCGCTTGAATCACTTCACGGAAAGTCAGCAGCCCCACCAAGTCGCCATGCTCCATGACCAACAGTGAGCCCATGTCTTTTTCGGCCATGATGCTGACCGCCGAGACCAAAGGTTCCATCGGATCGATGGTGAACAAGGTACCGCCGCTTTGGCCTTTGACCCGCAGAATATCGCTGACTTTCATGGTTTGTCTCCCCCTGTGAGGTTTGAAATATAGCCCACAATGACGACCAAAATTCTGACAAAACACCCGAGGAAACCATGCCCGGCTACAACGACCCCAGTTTTGACACGCTCGCCTTGCACGCAGGCGCAGCACCCGACCCCGCCACAGGCGCACGCGCCGTCCCCATCCACCTGAGCACCTCGTTTGTGTTTGAGTCCAGCGACCATGCGGCCTCGCTGTTCAACCTCGAGTGCGCAGGCCATGTGTACAGCCGCATCAGCAACCCCACCAATGCGGTCTTAGAGCAGCGCGTGGCAGCTTTAGAGGGGGGCATCGGCGCGATCACCACCGCCAGCGGGCAAGCAGCGCTGCATTTGACAATTGCCACACTCATGGGGGCGGGCTCGCACATCGTCGCCAGCACAGCGTTGTACGGCGGCTCACACAATCTGTTGCACTACACGCTGAGTCGCTTTGGCATTGAAACCACATTCGTGAAGCCTAATGACATCGACGCTTGGCGCGCGGCTGTACGCCCCAACACCAAATTGTTTTTTGGCGAGACGGTGGGCAACCCTGGCCTTGATGTGTTGGACATTCCCACCCTCTCTGCCATCGCCCACGAAGCGGGTGTCCCGCTGTTAGTGGACAGCACACTCACCACGCCCTACTTGGTCAAGCCTTTTGAATTGGGCGCCGACTTGGTGTACCACTCGGCCACCAAATTTCTCAGTGGCCACGGCACTGTGATTGGCGGCATCGTGGTGGATGGCGGCAGCTTTGATTGGGAGAAAAGTGGCAAGTTCCCAGAGCTGACACAAAGCTACGAAGGCTTTCACAACATGGTGTTCAGCGAAGAAAGCACGGTGGGTGCATTCTTGCTGCGCGCCCGCCGCGAAGGCTTGCGCGACTTTGGCGCGTGCATGAGCCCGCACAGCGCGTGGCTGATTTTGCAAGGCATTGAAACCTTGTCACTGCGCATGGACCGCCACATGGCCAACACAGAAAAAGTGGTGCAATTCTTAGCCAGCCATCCGCTGGTCAGCCGTGTGGGGCATCCGCTCATTGAGAGCCACCCCAGCCATGCACTGGCTGAAAAACTGTTGCGCTTTGGCGCACGCGGCGCAGGCTCGGTGTTCAGCTTTGACATCCAAGGCTCACGCGAGCAAGGCAAGGCCTTCATCGAAGCTCTGAAAATTTTCAGCCACTTGGCCAACGTGGGCGACTGCCGCAGCTTGGTGATTCACCCTGCGAGCACCACACACTTCCGCATGAGCGATGAAGCCCTGGCCGGCGCTGGCATTGGGCCAGGCACCATTCGTTTGTCCATCGGTCTTGAAGACCCCGCGGATTTGATTGACGATTTGAAGCGTGCCCTCAAAGCCGCAGAGAAGGCGGGTGCATGATGAAGCTCACTTTAAAAACTGCTGCTGGCCAAAACTACGAAGCCTATGCCTACACAGGCGGCAAACCATTTGATGCAACCAAGCCCACGCTGGTCTTCATCCACGGCGTGCTCAACGACCACAGCGTGTGGATTTTGCAAACGCGCTACCTCGCGCACCACGGTTTCAATGTGCTGGCGGTCGACTTGCCCGGACACGGGCGCAGTGGCGGCGACGCCCCCGCGAGTGTGGAAGAAGCGGCGCAATTCATCGAGGCATTGCTAGATGCGGCAGGCATCAAGCAAGCGGGCTTGGTGGGCCACAGCTGGGGCTCGTTGATTGCGCTAGAAACAGCCGCACGACTGAAAGGCCGCATCACGCACTTGGCGCTGGTAGGCGCAGCTTTCCCCATGAAAGTGTCACCGGCTTTGATTGAGGCATCGTTGAACGAACCCATGAAAGCCTTGCAAATGGTGAATGTGTTTTCACGCGCCACGCTGGCCGCGCCGCCCTCGGCGCTCGGCCCCGGCACATGGGTGTATGGCGCGTCCATGGCTTTGGGACGACGCGTGTTGGCCAGCAACACACAGGTCAACATCTTTCACCGAGGCTTTGTGGCGTGCGACAGCTATGCCAATGGTTTAGAGGCCATGGCTGACGTGACTTGCCCTGTGCTATTTGTGTTGGGCGAGAACGACCAGATGACGCCCCCACGTGCCGCCAAGAGTTTGATAGACCAAGCCAAAGCCCATGGCAAAACGTTCACGGTGGCGAAGGTGCCGATGGGCCATCACCAAATGAGTGAATCGCCTGAGGAAACCTTGGAGGCGTTGAAAGCTTTTTTAGGCTTGAGGTCTTAAGCTCACAACTCAAAGTTCAAAGCACATCGCGCAAGCGCAGGTCTTGCCATTTCATCCACAGCCCTTCAGCCTCAGGGCTGCGCACCAGCAGCAAGCGCTCCATGAGCGGTGCCAAGGGTGTGCGATGCGGGTCTGCCAACATCACATAGCGCGCTTCTTTGACATGGGTCTGGCGAGCATCGACGGACTCGCTCAAACGGGCAATCCAATCGAGGTCCACCAAGGCAGCTAAGACGTCTTCAATCTGCAAAGGGTCTAGGGCCAGGTCTTCGCACAAGGTGGTCATGCTTGCCCCATGTTCGTCTGTGTCGCGCGCCACTTGCAAGCGTTGCAACACTTCAAGCGCCAACTGAAAACGCCAACCCACACTACGTCCATCACGAGAAATACCACCCAACAAGCTTGGCAAATTGGCCACCAACACCGCGCCGATCAACACGATGGACCATGCCAAATAAATCCAGACCAACAAAATTGGCACGGTGGCAAATGCGCCGTACACCACCGAATACGTGGGCATTTGGCCAAAGTAATAAGCCAGCACTTTGCGTGCGATTTCAGTAGCAGCAGCCACCCAGACCCCCCCCACCAACGCGTGACTCCACCGCACTTGGGTATAGGGGACAAAGCGGTAAAGCGCGCTCACCGCCCAAGCCAGTAAGAAAAATTCCAACAGACTGAACACCCAGCGCAAATTACCTGCCATGTCTGGGACCGCGCCACGCGATGCAGCCACAAATTGCGACATCATCACCAAGCTCGCGCCCATGAGCAATGGACCCAATGTGATGGCCGTCCAATACAACAGCATGCTGTGCGCCAAAGGACGACGTTTGCGCACGCGCCAAATGGCGTTGAGCGTGCGGTCAATCGTGAACACCAATGCCAACGCTGAGAACAACAAGGCCATCACACCCGCAGCGCCCAAACGGCTGGCTTTGCTGGCGAACTGGGTGAGATAACCCAACACTTGGCGCGAAATGTTGTCGGGCACCAAGCTCTCAATCAAACGCTTTTGCAGCACCGATTGAAAATCAGCAAACATAGGAAACACGGTCAGCACCGCCAATGCCACCGTCACCATCGGCACCAAAGCAATGGTGGTGGTGAAGGTCAAGCTGCCCGCGGTCTGGCCTAAGCGGTCCTCGCGAAAACGCTGACGCAAAGTGCGGGCGGTGTTGCGCCAAGGGAATCGTGCGAGGCGGTCAAAAAAGTTCTGGAGTTGCGGGACAATCATGGGCTGAATCATCCCACTTTCTATGCACAACTCCACCCTCATCTCTCAAGAAAATTCATTGCGTCATGTCACGCTCACCCGCTTGCTCGCCGTGAGCAGCCTGATGGGCCTCATCGTGCTGGGCTTAGCTTGGGAGCTGTGGCTGGCACCTTTGCGTCCTGGCGGCACACTATTGGCACTGAAAGTATTGCCTTTGTGTTTTCCGCTCACAGGTTTGCTCAAAAACCGCATGTATACCTACCGCTGGCTGAGCTTGTTAATTTGGTTGTACTTCACAGAGGGTGTCGTGCGTGCGTGGGGCGATGCAGCACCCAGCAACTATTTCGCGATGGTGGAAGTGTTCTTGTGTGTCGTGCTGTTTGCGGCCTGTGCTTTTCATGTGCGCCTACGTTTGAAGCACGCCAAAGTCAACCCCCTCGCCGAACAAGCCGATGCTTCAAATCAAAGATGAAAGCCCGTCATGCCCAACACTGCTTCGTCTGATTTGTTAAGCCAACTGCGCCAGCTGCTGGGCGATGCGCATGTGTTGACCGAAGGTGACTTATCGGCCTACGAACAAGATTGGCGCAGACGCACGCGCGGCAAGGCCTTGGCCGTTGTTCGCCCCGCTAACACCCAGCAAGTGGCGGATGTGGTCAAAGCCTGCGCCCAAGCCGGCGTGAGCATCGTGCCGCAAGGCGGCAACACCGGCTTGGTCGTCGGCAGCATTCCAGATGACACCGGCACACAAGTGTTGTTGAGCCTGCAGCGCATGCATGCGGTGCGTGCAATAGATACGGACAACCTCACCATCACGGTCGAGGCCGGTTGTGTTTTGCAACATCTTCAACAAGCCGCAGAACAAGCGGGTTTCTTGTTTCCTCTGAGTTTGGGTGCCGAAGGCAGTTGCACCATCGGTGGCAACTTGGCCACCAATGCAGGTGGCACACAGGTGCTGCGTTATGGCAACACACGCGACTTGTGTTTGGGGCTTGAAGTCGTCACCGCGCAAGGCGAGGTGATGCACAGCTTGAGTGGCTTACGCAAAGACAACACGGGCTACGACTTGCGCAACCTCATGATTGGCAGCGAAGGCACGCTGGGCATCATCACCGCCGCCACCATGAAGCTCTACCCCATGCCCGCCGTCAGCCTGACCGCTTGGGCTGCCGTGCCGTCAGTCGCACATGCCGTCAAGTTACTGAGCTTGGCGCACCAGCACTTAGGCGCAGGCTTGACTGGCTTCGAAATGATGGGGCAATTTGCACTGAGCTTGGTCGACAAACACTACCCACAACTGCGTGTACCTTTGTGGCAAGCGTCTCCCTACTGCGTGCTGCTGGAAAACTCCGACAGCGAGTCCGAAGCCCATGCACGCGCACGATTTGAGCATTTGCTAGAAGTCGCTTTTGAAGCGGGTTGTGTGAGCGATGCCGTGGTGGCAGAAAACCTCGGTCAAGCCCGCAACCTCTGGCATATCCGCGAGAGCATCACCCTCGCCCAAGCAGAAGAAGGACTGAACATCAAGCACGATATCTCTGTGCCCATTTCCTCTATTCCAGCGTTTGTGGCAGAAACCGATGCGTTGCTGATGCGAGAGATTACAGGCGTGCGCTTGGTGAACTTTGGACACTTGGGCGATGGCAATTTGCACTACAACGTACAAGCCCCCGAGAACTGCGACACACGTGCCTTTCTGCACGAGAACGAAGACCGTGTGAACGCCTTGGTCTATCAATCCGTCAAGCATTTTGGTGGGTCTATTTCTGCCGAACATGGCGTGGGCAGCATGAAGGTAGACAGCTTGCCCGATTACAAAGACCCTGTGGCTTTGGCCTTGATGCAGCAAGTCAAGCGTGCGCTAGACCCGCAAGGCTTACTCAACCCGGGTCGTGTCGTTTGCTAAAGCTTGGCGCGCAGGTGAGGAAAGGTCCATACCGATCAGCATGTCAATCAACTCAGGCAAGGTGCGAGCGGCCATTTTTTCCATCACCCGAGCGCGATGCAATTTGATCGTGGCAGACGCGCCCCCATCAATGCTGGCGATTTGTTGGTTGGAGTAACCACGCACCATCCAGTGACAGACCTCCATCTCACGGGGCGTCAGTCGTTTTAAACGTTCAGACACTTGCATGTTTTTGTCAGCCTCCACCACGGCCTGTTCAGACATGTGCATGGCACGCTGAATCACATCCATCATGGCCTGCGCCGTGAAGGGCTTGAGCAAAAAGTCCACTGCGCCTTGCTTCATGGCCGTGATGATTTCTTCTGGGCGACTGTCACCGCTCACAAAAATCACAGGTACATGTCGCGCTAGGGTTTTAAGCTGCGATTGCAAACCCACACCGGTGGTACCCGGCATGCGCATGTCTAACAAAATCACAGAGGGCGAAGGCACCACAGGGTCTTGCAAAAATGCATCAGCACAGTCGTACAAACTCACACTGTAGCCCACACGTTCAAGCATGGTGGCCAAGCTGCGACGCACAGAGGCGTCATCGTCGATCACGATGACATGACCCAAGGATTGCAAATGCTCAGCGTTGCTTGACATCGGCGGCGCTGATCATCATTCCATATAACTTAGCCCCATGTTCAATGGCCATGGTGGCGTATGAAATATTCCCTTTGACATCGGCCCCCGCATGCAGCTCGACACGACCTGTCGACTCAATATTGCCCGTCACGACGCCATTGACAACTGCTTGCTGTGCACTGATATCCCCTTCAACATGCGCTTGCGAGAGTACGGACAATTGTGCGTTCGGACTGCCATTCACATCGATATTGCCAACGACATGGCCTTTGAGCTGAACCACATCTTGCGACACGATATTTCCCACCACCACAGCAGATTGGCCGATGACGGTTTTTTCGGTGGCGTCGCCTTGTTCAGACTGCCTGAACTTCATATGCTTGAACATGGGTTTAGCGTGCGACAGCAACCTCAACCAACTGCACGCGATTCACTGCGGCATCAGGCAAGGTGACACGCCCACCTTGGAAGAAGATTTGAATTTTCTGTAAGCCAGTGCTAGACACTTGCCATGGTGCAACGCCATAGACGCTACGATTTTCGCCAGCCTTGAGTTGCAACAAGGTGGCTTGTTTGTTGCCGTCAACCACACAGACCTCGGTCGCAGCAGCACTCACCAAGTAGACATATTTGCCTTCTTTTTGAGCAACGAAGGGCGTCAACTGTGGCATGGTCTCACCGGAATAAGCACATGCCCCAGTTGTTTTGCTCGGCACGTTTGGAGAGGCAACCACCACAGCCGCAGGAACAGATGCGGGGAGCGCAGACGAAGCAGCGACTGCCGCGACCACCGGAGGATGCGCCACCGGTACTGCAACAGCAGACACAGAGGGCGCGGGTGAAGTTGGCGCAGGGGCAGCTTCCACGATGCTCTGTGGCCCATGTAAAGCAAACAAAGTCACCGCCACCATCAACAACAACAAAGCGCCCATGGCTTGTTTGTGTTCTTTTAATTTGGCAAAACCTGCATGTACAGCATCGAACGCCGAATGGTTCATAGACGGCTGTTCACTCATGGCCACAATTTGATCCAACGTGGTCAAATGTGCGTCTGCCACCTTGGCCGCATCACGCAATTCTTCTGGGATTTCTACCGTCGGTGGCTCTGCCCCCAAAATCATCAGCAAACGTTTATAAGCTTGGCGTTTGATCGCCTCTGAATAAAACAAGTTATCGCTGTCGTCGCTTTCAAGTTGGCGAACTTGAGCGACAGACAAACAAGCCGTGCGAGCCAACACAAACACATCCATGCCCGCAGCCTCACGCAACGAGCGAAGATATTGAGGGTCACAGGTGTCATACACGCTGCGCTTCGGTTCCAAAGGATTGCCAGATGTCATATTTGACAGATTTATCACAACTTTTCTAAAAATAAGATCTTACTGTCGCAGCGTGATCAATAGTCGTCAATACGCCTTGTGGCGTATACCTCTTTCGTACTAACAGCATTCCTAGCCTCAGCATTTAAACTAAGAAGAGTTTTTACCAAGTTACCCTTATGCGCCCCATCCGCCGCCAATACGAAGACTTCATGCAACACGTGAACAGCCACGGCGTTGCCAAAACAGATCGCACGGGCACAGGCACCAAAAGCGTGTTTGGTTACCAAATGCGCTTTGACCTGAACGAGGGCTTTCCGCTGGTCACCACCAAAAAGGTTCACCTGCGCTCCATCATCCAAGAGCTGCTGTGGTTTTTGACTGGGTCGAGCAACAACAACTGGCTCAAAGAACGCAACGTCACCATCTGGGACGAGTGGGCCCGCGAAGACGGCGACCTCGGCCCGGTGTATGGCGTGCAATGGCGCAGCTGGCCCACGCCCGATGGTGGCCACATTGACCAAATTCAGCAAGTCATCGACACCTTGAAGAACAACCCCGACAGCCGCCGCATCATCGTGAGTGCATGGAACGTGGCTGAACTCGACAAGATGGCACTCATGCCGTGTCATGCGTTCTTCCAGTTCTATGTCGCGCCTGCACAAAACCCGGGCGAAAAAGCCAAGCTCAGCTGCCAGTTGTACCAACGCAGTGCCGATATCTTTTTGGGCGTGCCTTTCAACATCGCCAGCTATGCACTGCTCACGCACATGGTGGCCCAGCAGTGCGACTTGGATGTGGGTGACTTCATCTGGACGGGCGGCGACTGCCATATCTACAGCAACCACCACGAGCAAGTGGCGCTACAACTCAGCCGCGAGCCGTTTGCCTACCCCACGCTGCGCATCTTGCGCAAACCCGATTCCATCTTCGACTACCAGTTTGAAGACTTCGAGGTGTTGGACTACCAATGCCACGGCGCCATCAAAGCTCCGGTAGCGGTTTAAGCCATGGCTTTGAATTTGATTTTTGCGCGTGCGCGCAACGGCGTCATTGGCAAGGACAACACCCTGCCTTGGCACTTGCCCGAGGACTTGGCCCACTTCAAGCACACCACGCTCGGGCAACCCGTGGTGATGGGCCGCAAAACATGGGAATCTTTGCCTCCTAAATTTCGCCCCCTGCCCGGACGCACCAACATCGTGGTGACACGCCAGACCGCTTGGCAGGCCGAAGGCGCCGTTGTTGCACACTCGATCGAAGAAGCAGTGCAACATTGTCCTGCAGACGCTCAAGTGTGGGTCATTGGCGGCGCTGAGGTGTATGCGCAAGCCATGCCTTTGGCTTCGCGTGCGGTCGTCACAGAAATCAACGCTGATTTTGAAGGCGACGCTTTTGCCCCCACCTTCGATGCCAGTTGGCAAGAAACTGCACGCACCACCCACATGGCTGCAAACGGTTTGAGCTACAGCCTCGTCACCCTAAACCGCACACGCTAAACCATGCGCCGCTTTGGCGGCGCTGGACCACAAAAGAACTGACATGCAACTCGCCACCTGGAACGTCAACTCACTCACCGTGCGCTTACCGCAAGTGCTGGACTGGTTGGCCGCCAATCCCGTCGATGCTTTGGTCTTACAAGAAACCAAAACCACAGACGACAAGTTTCCACGCGAGGCCATTGAAGCAGCTGGTTACAAGGTGGCATTTTTCGGTCAGAAAACCTACAACGGCGTGGCCCTGCTCTCGCGCTGCGAAGCCAACGATGTGGTGAAAAACATCCCCGGCTTTGAAGACGACATGGCCCGCGTGATTGCCGGCACGGTCGACGGCGTACGCGTGATTGGCGCGTACTTCCCAAACGGCCAAGCGCCCGACAGCGACAAGTTTGTTTACAAAATGCGTTGGCTCGAAGCCTTACAAAATTGGTTGCGTGAAGAACTCAAACAACACCCTAAGCTGGTGTTAATGGGCGACTTCAACATCACCGTCGACGACCGCGATGTGTGGGACCCTGTGGCCTTGAAAGACACCATCCACTGCACTGTGCAAGAGCGTGACCACTTCCAAGCCTTGATTGACTTGGGCACACACGATGCCTTCCGCTTGTTTGAACAAGCCGAGAAGAGCTACAGCTGGTGGGACTACCGCGAGTTTGCGTTTCGTCGTAACCGTGGTCTGCGCATTGACCACATCTTGGTCAGCGATGCGCTGAGGGCATCGGTGCAAGCCTGCGTGATTGACAAAGCACCGCGTAAAAACGAGCGCCCCAGCGACCACACACCTGTGGTTGTGACGCTCGCTTAAAGACTCAATCGTCTAAACCCAACTCTTGAATTTTGCGGGTGATGGTGTTGCGGCCAATGCCCAATTTTTGCGCCGCCTCAATGCGACGACCGCGCGTATTGGCCAACGCCGTTTGAATCAAACGCGCTTCCACACGATTGACCAAGGCATCCCACACATCGGTGCGGCCGGCCACAAGCATGCTCATGGCTTCGGCTTCTAAGCCTTGCTCCCAATCTGCACCCGGCATGTTGAGCACCACAGGCGCAATAGCACCCTCACTGCTAGCCACAGGCGCCGAGGCGACCTGCCCCACATCTGCCGCAGGGGCAGCGCCAAAGCCTGAGGTGTCTTGTCCTGTGTGGCTGAGCGCTGCCAAGGCTTCACCCGACAAGGTCACTTCAGGCGGCAAGTCTTTGGGCTCAATCACTTGCGCAGGCGCCATCACGGTCAGCCAGTGACAAATATTTTCGAGCTGACGCACGTTGCCCGGAAACGAAAACTGGTTGAGCACTGTTTGTGCAGATTCAGAGATGCGCTTGGGCTCCACGCCCAATTGTTGTGCGCTCTGCTGCAAAAAGTGGCGCGTCAGCGTGGGGATGTCTTCACGGCGTTCGCGCAAAGCGGGCAAGCGCAGACGAATCACGTTCAAGCGGTGAAACAAGTCCTCACGAAACACGCCGTCTTTGACACGTTTTTCCAAATCTTGGTGCGTTGCCGCAATCACACGCACATTGGCTTTGATGGCGTTATGCCCCCCCACGCGGTAATAAGTGCCATCACTCAACACACGCAACAAGCGGGTTTGCAAATCAAAGGGCATGTCGCCGATTTCATCGAGGAACAAGGTGCCGCCTTCGGCTTGTTCAAAGCGGCCACGGCGTGTGGTTTGCGCGCCCGTGAACGCACCACGCTCGTGTCCGAAGAGTTCGCTCTCCAACAAATCTTTCGGAATCGCCGCTGTGTTGATAGCCACGAATGGGCCTTTGTTGCCTGCATCGCCACGGGGTGAATGCTTGTGCAAGGCACGTGCGACCAGCTCTTTGCCAGAGCCGCTCTCGCCAGTAATCATCACGGTCACATTGCTTTGACTCAGGCGACCAATCGCACGAAACACATCTTGCATGGCAGGCGCTTGGCCCAGCATTTCGGGTGTGGCATCTTGCGCTTCGCTTTGCGCTTGTTCGCGTTGGCTTTCGTCCAAAGCGCGGCGAATCAGCTCCACCGCTTTGGGCAAGTCAAACGGTTTGGGTAGGTATTCAAATGCACCGCCTTGAAAGGCAGATACAGCGCTGTCCAAATCGGAAAAGGCCGTCATGATGATGACCGGCAGCGAGGGCAAACGCTCTTTCACTTTGGTGAGCAAATCCAAACCCGAACCACCGGGCATGCGAATGTCGCTGACCAAAATTTGAGGGCCGTCTTCCTCGCTCACCGCGTCGAGCGCTTGCAGTACTTCGCGGGGACTGGTGAAGCTGCGAGTGGGCAGGTTCTCGCGCAACAGCGCTTTTTCCAGCACGAAGCGAATTGACTGGTCGTCGTCCACAATCCAAATCGATTTCATCTCGGCACTTTCTTTTCTAAGTTAGGGGCCACTTGAGACTTCAAGGTAGCGGGATGAGAATTTTGAAATCCGTGCGTCCCGGCACACTGTCACACTCAATCAAGCCATGGTGCTGTTGCACAAAGGTTTGTGCCAAATTCAGCCCCAAGCCAGAACCGCCATCTCGTCCAGAAACCAAGGGGAAAAATAACCTGTCCTTGATTTCTTCCGGAATGCCGGGCCCGTTGTCTATCACATGCAATTCCAGTGCCAACCGATAGCGTTGTTTGCCAAAAGTCACTTGGCGGTTGATGCGTGTGCGTAAAACAATCTCAGCGTCCCCTTCTGCCACCCGATCCGCCAAAGCTTGCGCTGCGTTGTGCACGATGTTGAGCACCGCTTGAATGAGCTGCTCACGGTCACCACGGAACTCAGGGATGGACGTGTCGTAGTCGCGCACCATGCGCAAGCCTTTGGGGAACTCCGCCAAGATCAAACTGCGCACACGCTCACACACCTCATGGATGTTGACATCGCCCACCACATGCGGTCGGCGGTGCGGCGCCAACAAGCGGTCGACCAACACTTGTAAACGGTCGGCCTCGTGGATGATGACTTGGGTGTATTCGATGAGGTCTTTGCTTTCCACCTCCATTTGCAACAACTGCGCTGCGCCGCGAATGCCACCTAATGGGTTTTTGATTTCGTGGGCCAAATTGCGAATCAGCTCTTTGTTCGCTTGGGCTTGGTCAATCAGACGCTCTTCACGGTCTTGACGGGTTTGCAACTCCAGCGGCAACAGCTCCACCAGCACCTCGCCTGCCACATCCGTCGGTGCCACGATGACGTGCACAGGCATGGGGTCTTGCAAGGGGCGGCGCAGCTGTGCATCGTAGCGCATGGTGGCAAACGCGTTGGTCTGCGCACCTTGCAAGGCATTCTCAAACGATTGGGTTTCGCTGAAGTAGCTCGCCATGGCAGAGCCCTCAATGGTGCGACGCGAGACACCCATCACATCCTCCAGCGCAGCGTTGGCAAACACCACCACACCATCGGTACGCACCACAGCCACCAAGGTCGCCAGCAAGTCAAACGCTTGCGCGTCATTGGGTTTCATCATGGGCTTGGTCATGGTTTGCTTTCAGTTTGAACGGCGGGCGACAAACGTTGCAACTCCCGCTGCAAGCCCGCCACATCCGCCTGCGTGCGTTGCAACGCACTGCGCAGCTGGGCCACACGGTCTTGGTATTTTTGCGGCTGACGGAACTCATCGGCACGACGCTCTGGTTCACCGTTGTTCCACTCGCGCAGCAACGCGGCATGTTGCTGCTGTGCTTTTTGCAATTCAGCTTGCAGCACAGCTTGCGCCTGTGTGTCGCGTTGGCGTTGCTCGGCGCTGTCGACCTTCGCGGCACCTGCACTGGTGCCGCCGCTGGCATTCACTTGAGGCGATGCAAAGGATGCACTTTGCACACGCGTGCCTTCAATCACCGTCACACTGCCACCGGCCAAGGGCTTGCAGTTTGCGGCAGGGTCAGGTTGGTTGGTATAGGCGTTGCCACAGCGGTAAATGCGCTGCGGCTCGCTGCTGGCCGCCGCAGGCAAAACAGCACCACAACAGCTCAACCCAATGACACAGTGAATGAAAGATGAACGCATGGAAAAGTGTGAGTTGAAACAAAAAAGGACGGCTTGCGCCGTCCTCTTATTGCACGCGTCGTTGCAACGAATTACAGCGAGTAGTACATGTCGTATTCGACAGGAGACACTTCCACGCGGCTACGGGTAACTTCTTGCATCTTCAATTCGATGTAAGAGTCGATCCATGAGTCGGTGAACACGCCGCCTTTGGTCAAGAAAGCGCGGTCTTTGTCGAGGGCTTCCAGCGCTTGGTCCAAGCTAGAACACACGGTTGGGACCAACTTGTCTTCCTCGGGTGGGAGGTGGTACAAGTCTTTGGTCGCTGCTTCGCCTGGGTGGATCTTGTTCTCGATACCGTCCAAACCAGCCATCAACAAGGCTGCGAAGCCGAGGTATGGGTTGCACAATGGATCTGGGAAACGAGCTTCCACGCGGCGGGCTTTGTCAGAAGCCACGTTAGGGATACGGATCGAAGCAGAGCGGTTCTTGGCAGAGTAAGCCAATTTCACTGGGGCTTCGAAGTGAGGCACCAAACGCTTGTAGCTATTGGTACCTGGGTTGGTGATCGCGTTCAAGGCACGTGCGTGCTTGATGATGCCGCCGATGTAGTACAGGGCGAAATCAGACAAGCCAGCGTAGCCGTTGCCTGCGAACAAGTTCTTGCCGTCTTTCCAGATGGACTGGTGCACGTGCATGCCAGAACCGTTGTCGCCAGCGTAGGGCTTGGGCATGAAGGTGGCAGTTTTGCCGTAAGCGTTGGCCACGTTGTGGATCACGTACTTTTGCAGCAATGTCCAGTCAGCGCGCTCGACCAAAGTAGAGAACTTGGTGCCGATTTCGCATTGACCTGCGCCAGCCACTTCGTGGTGATGCACTTCAACTGGGATACCCACGGACTCGAGCAACAAAGACATTTCGCTGCGCATGTCGTGTGTGCTGTCGACGGGAGGCACTGGGAAGTAACCGCCTTTGACGCGGTTGCGGTGACCACGGTTGCCGCCTTCAATTTTCTCGCCGCTGTTCCAAGGGGCTTCGTATTCGTTGATAGCGTAGAACGTGTTGTTGGGCTCAGTGCTCCAACGCACGTCGTCAAACAAGAAGAACTCTGGCTCTGGGCCGAAGAAAGCGGTATCGCCCAAGCCAGATTGCTTGAGGTAAGTCTCAGCACGCTTGGCGATCGAACGTGGGTCACGCTCGTAGGCTTTACCGTCTGTGGGTTCGATGACGTCACAGATCAAGACCAAAGTGATTTCTTCGAAGAACGGATCGATGATGGCGCTGTTGGCATCAGGGATCAACAACATGTCAGAGGCTTCAATGCCTTTCCAGCCAGCAATAGAAGAACCGTCAAACGCTTGACCGTCTTCGAACTTGCTTTCGTCAAACTGCGACACGGGCACAGTGATGTGCTGCCATTTGCCACGGGTATCGGTGAAACGGAAGTCAACGAATTTAACTTCGTTCTCTTTCACCATTTTCATTACGTCTGCGACGGTCTTGGCCATCAAGTTCTCCTGCTAGGGTAGGTTGGGTTAAAAAGTGTTTCGAGGTTCGAGAATGCAGTTTTTGTGCCAGCATTGGCCCACATCAGCTGTCATTGGCGTCACCGTCAAGTTGCTTATTTTGCACTGAGATTGGCGCAAATTAGCGACAAAAGCGTATTCTGGGACGTAAATCGAGAAAATCTAATTGCACTTTTTTGGTGCAATTATGCACCAAAATAAATCACATTTATTTACGCACCAATTCAGGGCCCAATTTCAAACCAAACGGTGCAAGTCCGGCCAACATGGCCGGATACGCTTGCGCCACTCGTTCGGGCGAACCTTTGACGCCCAACTCGATGTGACGCCCGTGGACTGGGTGATCCACGCTCGGCAAGCTGAACACTTTCACCCCTTCGAAATCGCGCTCCAAAGTTTCCATCAGAGGTGTGAGCGTGGCCTCCATCGACCCATAAATGATGACAGACTGCTCAATCCACGCCTCGTGCTGAAACAGATGCGGGTAATGTGTGTCGAGTACCCATTCCATCATCGGCCACGCCATCACGGGAAAGCCCGGCACAAAGTGCACCACGCCGCCACCTGCACCGTGGCAAGTGAACCCCGGAATCTTGTTGTACGGATTGGGGATGATGCTGGCACCCACGGGAAACACGCCCATGTTGAGGCGGTGGATGTTGTCGTGACGGTCGGGCTCGTAGGGCACGCCCTGCTCTTTGGCCGTGTCTTGCATGCGTTCACGAATCAAGGCTTCGGCTTGCGGGTGCAGCACTATGTCTAAACCTAGGGCCTTGCCTGCACACTGACGGGTGTGGTCATCAGGCGTGGCACCAATGCCGCCGCACGAAAACACAATGCTGTTGCTCTCAAAAGCACGGGCCAGTGTGCGTGTGATGCGCTCGGGCGAATCTCCCACATAGTCGGCCCAATCCAGCGACAAGCCACGTGCACTCAAAAGATCAATGAGTTTGGGCATGTGCTTGTCGGCACGCTTGCCCGAGAGAATTTCATCGCCAACGATGATGAGGCCAAACTCTGGTCTGGCTTTAGATGCTTGGGGTGGGATTTGAGTCATCGCCCAATGCTACCGTGGGCAGCGGCACCGAGGCGCCCATCACCACAGTGCCCGACTCGGCACGCAGGGCTTCTAGCGCGGCCAAGCTGTAATGCGTGAACCAGAGTGAGGTGAAAGCAAACACCAAGGCATAAATCCAAATGGCGAGAGGAATGAGCACCAAAAAAGCAGCCGCAAACACAGCACCAGAAGCCCACACCAAACTGGGCAAAGCGCCCATGTAACCCGTCAGCACACCGATCAGCAACAACCAAATGCGGTGCTGGCGACCAATGGCCAAACGTTCTTCACGACTGGCGTGCAACACCAAGGCATCAAACACCATCACGCGGTAACTGAGCCAACCCCAAATCAGGGGTGGCACGATAAACATCAAAGGCGGCACCGCCCACAGCGGCAGCGAAATGAACATGGCCACCATGGCGATGAGCGTAGAACCCACGGTCCACGCCAAACTGGTCAGCGTGGTGCCGCCATGCTTGAGCGCTAAATGCGCAAAGCGGCGTTGCACTACCAAGTCCACCAAAGCGGGCGTCATCATCAAAGACACTGCCAGCAAAGAGATGACCACCAAGATGGGCGTGATGGCAAAAATCACCACCAAGGGCACCATCACCGCTTGCAATTCACCTGCACCGTTGTCTTGCAACCAATCCAGCATGCCTTGCAGCACTTGCCAAGAAGCCAACATCTCGCGCACCCAGTCTTGGGTGGGCGACCAATAGAAATACCCCCAGCTCACCGACAACACCAGCAACATGGCCAGCGGCAGCAGTGACAGGAGCATCACGCGTGGCATCAAGCAATACGCCAGCGCACGCCAAAAAGAATCCAAGAACAAACGCATGCCAAAAGCATACCGCAGCTCTTTAACGTGCGGAAGAAAACCCCAAAGCTTGCATGAGGCGTTTGATACCCAATCGTTGCTGCGACCAGAAACCTTCGCCGTAATCCACCCCCTGCTCCACTTGGTCGCGGATGCCCGTGGGCTCAAAGCGCGCATCGAAGTTAGCGGTTCCAAACAGAATGTCCCACCAAGGCAGCAGCACGCCAAAGTTGTGCCCGCCTAATGTGGCCCCCACGCTCGTCGCTGCCTTGGATTTGGACTCATGCCCAATCCCAACCGCATGGTGCAAGCGATGAAAGCGCGGACTGACCCACAAACGCTCGCCCAGCGCGCCAAAGCTCACGCGCAAATTGGCGTGTTGGAAGTTTTCAAACAACTGGGTGATGGCCACCACCGCCACAAACTGCGTGGGCGCAATGCCAATGAGTTGCGCGATGCACACCCAAATGACGGCGCCCATCAGGTCATCCAGCAAGTGGTTGCGGTTATCGGTCCACTGCGTCATCTGGCGCTGAGAGTGGTGCACGGCATGCAAAGCCCACCACCAGTTCCACTGGTGCTGCGCGCGGTGCAGCCAGTAATTGACGAAGTCAAACACCACGAGGTACAGCACAAAGCTGGTCAGCGGACCATCGGTCACCCCAGGCCAGAGGTCTTCCAAATGGAAGGTCCCCACACCCTGTACACGCAGTTCGCCCAGCAAGGTGTCCAGCACGGGCTCGACCAACAAAAACAAGGCCACGCGAAACAAACCCAAACGGTGAATGAGGGTGTAAATCACGTCGGTATAAACAGCGCGCTTGTCGGTCACTACTTCCACAGGGCGCCAGCGTTGCAACGGACCAATCACGGCCACCATGACGACCATTTGAATCAACCCCACCAGCAACCACCCCGTGCCATCGAATACATCTTCCAAACGATTGCCCAGCCCCAGCGCAAACGCGATGGGCTGCATCACGCCTTCATACAAAGCGGCTTGCGCGTTGGCAAATAGGTCGATCAGCGTATCCATGGTTTGAATTGTGGATGCTCTTTGAGCGTGGCGAAGCAAAACCCTTTGGCTTTGAGGCCTTGAATCAAAGGCTCCAGCACTGCCGGTGCCCATGGGTCTTGGCGCGACCAAATGCCCAAATGCGCCATCAAGATATCGCCCGAGCGGATGTTGTTTAACGCGCGTTGCAGCAGCATGGCGTTGGGGAATTTATCGCTGGGCAACTCGTCGCCCAAGAAGCCTGTATCCGCCCACCCCACATGGGCAAAGCCGCATTGCTTGGCGGCGGTCAACAACGAGGGCGAGGTTTTACCGCCTGGTGCACGAAACAAAGGCAAGGGTTTGACACCTGTGATTTGCTCCAAACGCGTGTTGGCCAGTTGCAGTTGGTCACAGTAGCGCTGACTGGTCCACACCTCGGTTTGACCTTTGCTGGGCCCTGCTGTAGGGCGCATTTGCCAGCTGCCGCGTGGCAAGTCGGAGCGCCAGTACACATGGTCAAAGGTGTGCGAAGCAAAAGCATGGCCTTCTGCGCCACGCGCCTTCCACCAAGGCGCCCAATACTCACCCAGCGAACCATCGCCTTCTTTGGTAGCTTCATTGGCTGCGAAGAAAGTGACTTTGACGTTTTGGCGGTTTAACACCTCCGCAATCAGCGGTGCCACGCCCATGTGACCGGTGTCAAACGTGAGGTACAGCGGCTTGTGACAAGGCGCAGCCGCGTGCGCCACATGTGCAGTGATGCACAGTGAGGCTAAGGCAACCCAACGCAAGCAACGCATCAGCATCAATACCGTTTGGCGTGGTCCAAAGTCCAAATGCCGTGAGGCGATTTGCCGACTTTGATTTGGCGCACGAGCTGGCCTGTGGCCGTGTCAATCACGCTCATTTTTTTGATCCAGCGCGAGGACACAAACAACAACTTACCGTCTGCCGTGACCTCCATGCAATCAGGCCCACCGGGTGCCGCGAACTGCATGACAGACTCTAAGCTGAGGTAGTCGATTTTGTTGATGGTGTTAGCCACACGGTTGCCCACAAACACATGGCGACCATCGCCCGCCGCACGGAAGGCATGTGCGCCTGCACCGGTGGGAATGGTTTTGAACAATTTAGGCTGGACACCCGACACGTCAAACACCTGCACATGGTTGTCGCCTGTGAGTCCTACCAACAAGTATTTGTCGTTGGGTGTGCCAAACACGTCGGCAGGCATTTCACCTGTTTTCATGCGCCACTTCAAAGTTTGCGTGGCCAAGTCAACGGCCACTAATTCGTTGCTGTCTTGCATGGTGGCGTAGGCCGTGGTGCTCTTGGTGTCAATCCAAATGTGGCTGGGTGTTTTGCTGGAAGGAATGCGCTTGGCCAATGTCAACTCTTTGCCATCCCAGCGGTAAATGTCGATGTGGTTCAAGCGGTTGGCCACCGTGACAAACCATTTCATGTCTGGCGAAAAACGCAGCTGGTAAGGGTCCAAGGTGCCGCGCACCACGCGTTGCACTTCGGCGGTGCGTGGGTCGATGAAGGTCAGTGAATCGCCACCCGCGTTGGCCACGATGACTGAAGTTTCATCGGGCGTGAGGTAGATGTGATGCGGCTCTTTGCCCGTGGCGATGCGACGGGTTTCTTTCCATGTGGCGGGGTCAATCACGCTCACATTCGCGTCTTGCGAATTCAGCACAAATATAGGATTGGCCGCGTGCACAGCGGGAGCTACCAAAAGCAGCACGCCAGCCAAGGCCAGCGTCAAACGTTGAATCAAAAACACAAAAAATACCTTGAAAAATCTGCCCTCAGTGTAACGAGCCAAGCTACGCGCACATGCGCAAAGGAGTTGATTTCAAGCGAAATCCGTTTGACCCAACGCAAACAAGCCATAAACGCAGGATGAAATTAAGCGTTTGTAGCTAGCAGCTTCAACTCGTCAGGGCTGATCCATCGCCACTGACCCGGCGCCAAATCAGCAGGCAATGGCATGGCACCAATTTGCGAACGGTGCAGTCCCACCACCTTGTTGCCCACCGCAGCCAACATGCGTTTGACTTGGTGGTACTTGCCTTCGGTCAAGGTCAGGCGCAAATGGTGCTCAGCCACAGCCACACACGCCGCGGCTTTGACGGGCTTGGGCGAGTCGTCCAACACCACACCATCGAGCAGACGTTGCACTTGTTTGTCGTCCAGCGGGTCGTCCGTGGTCACCTCATACACCTTGGGCACATGGTGGCGCGGTGAGCTCATGCGGTGAATCAACGGGCCGTCGTCGGTCAGCACCAACATGCCCGTGGTGTCTTGGTCCAAGCGCCCTACCGCTTGCACGCCTTGCACCGCACTTTTTTGTGGACGGTAGCGCAAGGGCGGTGGCAGCAAGGTGTACATGCTGGGCCACGCCGAAGGCTTGTGCGAACACTCGTAGCCTGCGGGTTTGTGGAGAAGCACATAAGCTTTGGCGTGATACGGCCACACCACGCCTTGCACCGAGTACTGCAGACCTTCATGCACATCGATGTCTTCCAGCGCATCGTCACAGGTGACCAAGCCCTCGCCCGCATCGACCTGCACATAACCTTGCTGAATGAGACCCGCGCAAATACGGCGCGTGCCAAAACCTTGGGAATACAAAATATCTTGCAATTGCATAGGTGCAATCGTAAACGCTGAGCCCTAGGCCATCGGCGCATGGGCACAATCCTTTCATTCACAAGGCACGCCATGAAACCCTCTTCGCACTACCTCCACTGCCACGGCTTTAACTTGCATGTCACCACATGGGGCGATGCATCGCAACCCGCCGTCATTGCATGGCACGGATTGGCCCGCACAGGCCGCGACTTCGATTGGTTGGCCGAGCAACTGTGCAACGATTACTACGTCATTTGCCCCGACACGATTGGCCGAGGCTTGAGCCAATGGGCGCGCGACCCGAAAGAAGACTACAGCTTTGTCACCTACACTCACATCGCCTGGGACATGTTGCAAGCCTTGAACATCCATCAAGCCCACTGGATTGGCACTTCCATGGGCGGCGCACTCGGCTTGGTGTGTGCGGCAGGCTTGGTACAACCTGGCTTCAAAGGTCGTATTCGCAGCCTCGTGCTCAACGACATTGCGCCTGAAATTTCGGTGGCCGCTGTCGACCGCATCAAAGCCTATGCAGGCCAGCCCCCCGCGTTTGAAACAGTGCCTGAGTTAGAAGCGTTCTTTCGCGCCGCCTATGCGCCCTTTGGCGCACTCACCGATGCGCAATGGCGGCACTTGAGCGAAAGCTCCACCCGCCGTCTGCCCGATGGTCGCGTAACACCGCACTACGACCCCCACATCACTCAGCAGTTTTTCCGCGAAGTGCCCGAGTACCCCATGTGGACCGAGTACGACACGCTCGATATTCCTGTGATGGTGATGCGCGGTGCGAATTCAGATTTAATTTCCCCAGACACCATCCAAACCATGCGCACGCGTGGCCCAGGGGCAAAGGGTTTGCTACGCACGGAAGAAATTGCCGGTTGCGGCCATGCGCCTGCATTGAATGAGCCTGCGCAATGGCAGTTGGTGAGAGATTTCTTAAAAGCTGCCAACTAAGCCGCTGCATTCAGGTCTGTGGCGACACCCACAGCGGGTGCTTGTGCATCACATCGGCAAAGGCCGCTGAGTTTTCAAACGCCACCAGCCATTGCACCAATTGCGACCAAGGCTCTCCATCAAACCATGCACGGTCCGTGCGTGCAAACTGCCGCACAAACGGCGCCACACAAGCATCCAACCAGCCCCACCGTTGACCAGACAAGAACGCTTGGCTCTGCAAACGTGCATCGAGGGTCAACAGCCATGCTGCCGCTTCATCGCGGTGACGCACGCCATCCGTCAAGCCAAACCGTTGCGGGTATTTGTAGCGGTCCAAGTTGGCTTTGAAAGCCCCATCAAGGGTGGCAACCATGTCTTGCGCATCGCTCAACGCCTCTGGCGTGGGGGGCAACCATCCGTGTGGGTCGCTTTGTTTCAGCGCCCACCACATGATGTCCAAGCTTTGCTCTAGCACCTCGCCAGTTGCCAAACACAACACAGGCACGGTGCCTTTGGGCGACACCGCCAACATCTCGGCAGGCTTGGCCTTCAATGCCACTTCACGGTGTTCATACGCCACACCGCTGGCAAGCAAGGCCAAGCGTGCACGCATGGCATAAGGACAACGGCGAAAAGAATACAAAACGTGCATCACGAACCCAAATAAAGCAGACCAAATCAAGCAAAGTAACCAAGGCGTCAACACCCACTGGTGCCGCGCCATGCATTCAGCAAAAATGTTCCACGACAACAATGAGCGCCACTCAGTGGCTAAGGAGACACCGCATGAAACGCCGCCAATTCTTTCAGAATTCCGCCCTTGTGACTTCGGGCGCCTTGGTTGGGTGCGCCACACCCGGCATCGCCGCCAACAGCCCCAAGACTCCGTTCAGCGTGCCCGCCACCTACATCCCTATCGTCGGTTCTGACGAGATGTTTCCTGTGCGCCGCATCTACTGCATTGGCCGCAACTATGCAGCCCATGCTCGCGAAATGGGTTCAGACCCCACGCGTGAACCACCTTTCTTTTTTCAAAAACCGACCGATGCCATTCAATACGTCGCCGCAGGCACGGTGGCCAATCACCCCTACCCGCCCCTCACCAAAAACTACCACTACGAAGCTGAATTGGTGGCTGTACTTGGCAAAGGCGGTCGCAACATTCCTGTCGACAAAGCACTCGACTTGGTTTACGGCTACACCTTAGGCTTAGACATGACGCGCCGCGATTTGCAACGCGGCATGGGTGACCAAAAGAAGCCCTGGGAAATTGGCAAAAGTTTTGACCAATCAGCCCCTATTGGCGCAGTGCACAAACTGACGCAAACAGGTCACTTCACCAAGGGCGACATTTGGCTCAAGGTAAACGGTCAAGTGAAACAAAAAGCCGATTTGAACCAAATGATTTGGTCGGTCGCCGAACAAATCAGCAAACTCTCCGAAGCGTTTGAGCTGTTTCCAGGCGACATCATTTACTCGGGCACCCCAGAAAACGTGGGCGCCGTGGTGCGCGGTGATGTGATTGAAATGCACATCGACGGCTTGCCAAACCTGAGCGTGAAAATCGTCTAATTCAGGTCACAGGCGCTGGGTTGAACAGCACCAGAGCGTTGTGCAGCTTCCAATGTTCAGCCCATGTCTTTTTGCGGCCACTGGCCACATCAAGCATGAGCTCAAACAGCTCGGTGCCCACCTCTTCAATCGTTTTGGTGCCATCGGCAATCGTGCCGGCGTTCACGTCCATCAGGTCATGCCAACGACGCGCCAAGTCTGTGCGCGTGGCCACTTTGATGACAGGCACTTGCGCTAAACCATAAGGCGTGCCGCGCCCTGTGGTGAACACATGCAAGTTCATGCCTGCGGCCAATTGCAGCGTGCCGCAAATGAAATCACTGGCTGGCGTGGCGGCATAAATCAGGCCTTTTTGTTTGAGCTTTTCACCCGGCGACAACACACCCGAAATCGGCGCAGAACCCGACTTGACGATCGAGCCCATGGCCTTTTCCACGATGTTAGACAAACCACCTTTTTTGTTGCCCGGCGTGGTGTTGGCACTGCGGTCTGCGCGACCACGCGCCAAGTACGCGTCGTACCAAGCCATTTCGCGAATCATGGCCTCGGCCACTTCGGGCGTGGTCGCACGTGAGGTGAGTTGGTCAATGCCATCGCGCACTTCGGTCACCTCGGAAAACATCACACTCGCGCCAGCACGCACCAACAAATCGGTGCAGTAACCCACGGCTGGATTGGCGGTCACGCCCGAAAACGCGTCGCTGCCGCCGCACTGCACGCCCACCACCAACTCGCTGGCGGGTACCGTCTCGCGGCGGCGCAGGTTCAACCGTTCTAGGTGGCGCGTTGCGGTTTGCATGATGTCGTCAACCATGGACATGAAGCCCACATGCGCATCGTCTTGCAGACACACCACATCGAGCGCTTCACCGCGTTGGTCGTTGATGGGGATGGCACCGGGGGGCATCAAACGGTCGGGTTGCAATTTTTCACAACCCAAACTCACCACCATCACCTCACCACCAAAGTTGGGGTTGAAGCTGATGTTGCGCAGGGTGCGAATGGGAATCTCTGCGCCATCGGCATCAATGGCCACACCGCAACCGTAAGTGTGCTCAAGACCAACCACATCATCCACATAGGGGAACTTCGGCAGCAACTCGGCCTTGATGCGCGCCACGGCAAATTCGACCACACCCGACACACACTGCACCGTGGTGGTGATGGCCAAAATATTGCGCGTGCCCACTGAACCATCGGCATTGCGATAGCCCTCGAAGGTGTAGCCCTCCAGCGGCGGCAAAGGTTCAGGCTTCACCGTAGCGATGGGCAAGTTATCCAACTCACGCGCCGAGGGCATTTGCAACAAACGCTCATGCACCCAGCTGCCCGCAGGAATGTCTTTCAAGGCGTAGCCAATCGCAATGCCATAGCGCAGCACCGCGCCATTCGCAGGAATATCGACCAACGCCACCTTGTGCCCTTGGGGCACTGCATCACGCAAGCACAGGCCATCTGGCAACACCGTGCCTGCGGGCAAACCACCGTGGTTGGCCACAATCGCCACGTTGTCTCGGGGCTGCATGCGGATGGTGAGTGGGGTCATCAAGGTCTCCTATCATTCGGCTTAGGTTCAAAGCTTTTACAAACGCAATGATAGCGGTACCATTTGTAAACACGCAAGCTAGGCAAGACAAAGAATTTCATGACTGACAAAGAACAGCCCAAACGCTCACGCCGCAGCAGCGGTGCCATCACCCTTCGGGATGTGGCCATGCTTGCGGGCGTAGCCCCCATCACGGCGTCACGGGCCATCAACACGCCCAACCAAGTCTCGCCCGATGTGTTGCGCAAAGTGCAAGAGGCGGTGCAACGCACCGGCTACGTGCCCAACCGCATGGCCGGTGGCTTGGCCTCCTCGCGCAGTCGCCTGATTGCAGCCGTGGTACCCAGCACGGTGGTGTCGGTGTTCATGGAAACCATCGAGTCTTTGAACGGCACCTTGTTTGATGCAGGCTACCAGCTGATGCTGGGCCAATCGGGCTACTCTGCCGAGCGTGAAGAACTGCTACTCGAAGCCATCATTGGTCGACGCCCTGATGGCATTTTCATCACCGGCATTTTGCCGCCGGGCAAGGCTCGCACACGCTTGCTGGCCTCGGGCATTCCGGTGGTCGAAACCTGGGACTTGACCCCCACACCAATTGACATGCTGATTGGCTTCTCTCACTCGGACATTGGACGTGAAGTGGCCCAATTTCTGGTGCGCAAAGGCTACACACAATTCGCCATTGTGCGTGCCGAAGATGAGCGCGCCGACCGCCGCACCCTCGCCTTTCAAGAAACCGTAGCGCAACTGGGTTTGCCCCCTGTGTTTGTGACCAATGTGGGCGCCTCGCGCTCACTCAAAAGTGGGCGCGAAGCCATGGCTCGCATCGTGGCAGAAGCCCCCGACACACAAGCCATTTTTTGTAGCTCCGATTTACTGGCTTTGGGCGTCATGACCGAAGCCCGCGCACGCGGCTTGACCGTGCCAGGTGACATCGCCGTGATGGGCTTTGGCGATGTGCCTTTTGTGGCTGACATGGTGCCCGCACTCACCACCGTGCGTATCAATGGCGGGCAAATTGGCACACTCGCAGCTCGTTTTTTGATGGATCGCGCCGAAGGCCGTGACGTAGAGCCACGCATCGTGGATGTGGGCTTTTCCATCATCGAGCGCGACAGCACTCGCCCCTAGCGAAAACCCTGATGCAAAAGCATTGACGGCCAGTTTTGCCGTGGCTAACATGCGTTCATTCAATTTGGTAGCGCTACCAAATTGAACTTAGTCACAAACTTCGCATAACCCAAACTTCACTTCACATCTATGGCCACCTCTTCACACATGTACTCACGCCTGCTGTTGACAGGTGCCGCCGGTGGCCTAGGGCGTGTCTTGCGCCCACGCCTGAAAGCACGCTGCGATGTGCTGCGCGTCAGCGATTTAGGCGATTTGGGTGCAGCCCATGCTGGCGAAGAAGTCATGCCCGCCCCCTTGCAAGACCGTCCTGCTGTTTTCAAACTGCTCGAAGGCGTGGATGCGGTGGTGCATTTGGGTGGTATCTCAACAGAGCAACCATTTGACGAGATCGTGCAAGCCAACATCATTGGCGCCTACAACCTGTACGAAGCCGCCCGTACCCACGGCACACGCCGCATCGTGTTTGCCAGCTCCAACCACGTCACTGGTTTTTATCGCCAAGACGAAGTGGTCGATGCCACCATGCCTGTGCGTCCCGATGGGTATTACGGTTTGAGCAAAGCCTTTGGTGAAAACCTCGCCCGCTTTTACTTTGACCGCTACGGCATTGAAACCGTGTGCCTGCGCATTGGCTCCTCATTTGCAGAGCCCAAAGACCGCCGCATGCTCGCCACTTGGATGAGCTTTGATGACTTGGAGCGCCTGGTCGTTGCAAGCTTGAACTCCCCCGTCGTGGGCTACAGCGTGATTTACGGCATGTCTGACAACAACCATGTTTGGTGGGACAACACCCCCGCCAAACACATTGGCTACCGCCCGCTCGACAGCTCTGAGCCCTTCCGCGCTGCCGTGGAAGCCAAGCAACTCACCCTCGATTTGAATGACCCCGCCGTGATTTACCAAGGCGGTGGTTTTGTCAAAGCCGGTCCTTTTTGAATTTCTAACCACAACAGGAGACACCCATGAACGCACGTTCGAATTTGCTCAAGACCTTGGTGGCCACAGCGGCCGCCTCGCTGTTTGCTTTTGGTGCACACGCCACCGAATTTCGCTCCTCTGACATTCACCCCGACGACTACCCCACCGTCCAAGCAGTGCGCCACATGGGCGAGGTGTTGAACAAATCCAGCAATGGCAAACACAGCATCAAGGTGTTCTCTAAGTCTGCACTCGGCAACGAGAAAGACACGATTGAGCAAACCAAGCTCGGCGCCATCGCCATGGCTCGTGTGAACGTGGCCCCAATGAACAACATTTGTGCTGCCACCATGGTGCCCACCATGCCCTTCTTGTTCCGCTCGACCGAACACATGCGCAAAGTGTTGGACGGCCCCATCGGCGAAGAAATCCTGAAAGACTGCGAAGCCCAAGGCTTTGTGGGCTTGGCGTTTTACGACTCTGGCGCACGCTCTATCTACACCGTGAAGAAGCCCATCAAAACCTTGGCCGATGCCAAAGGCTTGAAGGTGCGTGTACAACAAAGTGATTTGTGGGTGTCCCTGCTCGAAGCCATGGGCGCCAACGCAACACCTATGCCCTACGGCGAGGTGTACACCGCGCTGAAAACCGGTTTGGTCGATGCTGCGGAAAACAACTATCCCTCTTACGAGAGTTCACGTCACTTCGAAGTCGCCAAGTACTACAACAAGACTGAGCACTCCATGGCCCCTGAAATCTTGCTCTTTTCAAAGAAGGTGTGGGACACGCTGTCAGCTGACGAACAAAAACAAATTCGTGCTGCCGCCAAAGAGTCTGTGGTTTACATGCGAAAGCTGTGGGACGAGCGTGAAGCCAAATCACTGGCCATCGTCAAAGCCGGTGGTGCAGAGATCATCGATGTGGACAAAGCCCCCTTCCAAGCAGCGATGAAACCTGTGTATGACAAGTTCTTGAAAGACCCCAAGCTGCAAGACATGGTCAAACGCATCAACGCCGTTAAATAAAAGTCATCCATGTACACACGCTTTTGTGCCGCCCTCGCGCGGCTTTGTTTGAAGGTGGGCGTCGGCGGCCTTGTGCTGCTGATTGCCGCTGTGCTCTACCAAGTCATTGGCCGCTACGTGCTCAACGACACGCCCACTTGGGCGGAGAGTGGTGCCGTGTTGCTCGTGCTCTATGTGACCATGTTGGGCATGGCCGTGGGCGTACGCGATGCGGGCCACATTGGCTTGGAATCTTTGTTGGTGCTCGCACCTGATGCCGTGCGCTTGAAGATGGAGTTGCTCATCCACGTCCTCGTTTTAGGCTTTGGCGTGGTGATGGCCTACAACTGTGCCGTGCTGGCACAAAGCGTGTGGGATTACAAAATCCCAACCCTTGGCTTGTCTGAGGCTTTTAAATACGTCCCGCCTGCCATGGCCGGCGTGTTGATTGCCTTGTTTTCGATTGAACACATCATCGCCTTGATTCGCGGTGAAGAGGTGGAGCCCGCATGGCACTGACCATTTTGTGCGTGAGCTTCACGCTGCTGTTGCTACTAGGCGTCCCCGTGGCGTTCTCAATTGGTTTGTCATCTTTGGCAACCTTGTTGTTTGAAGGTTTACCTTTGGCGGTGGGTTTTCAACAAATGATTTCGGGCATGAACCCGTTCTCATTCCTCGCTATTCCTTTCTTCATCTTTGCTGGTGAAATCATGATGTACGGCGGCATTGCCGACAAGATTGTGGATTTCGCCAAATCGCTCGCGGGTCATGTGCGCGGGGGGTTGGGCATGAGCAACGTGCTCGCCTGCACCTTGTTTGGTGGCGTGTCAGGCTCACCGGTGGCTGACGTATCAGCCATGGGCGCAGTGCTGATTCCGCAAATGAAAAAAGAGGGCTACGACGCAGACTATGCGGTCAACGTGACCACACACGCGTCCTTGGTGGGGGCCTTGATGCCCACCAGCCACAACCTCATCATCTTCACGCTGGCAGCCAGCGGCAAGGTGAGCATTGCAGCCTTGATTTTGGCGGGCATCGTGCCAGCCATTGTGTTGACCATTTGTAACTTGGTGGCAGCGTATGCCGTGGCCGTGAAGCGCGGCTACCCTGCTGGCACATTCCCTGGTTGGGCCGTGGTGGGACATTCGTTTGCGCAGTCGTTGCCAGGCCTGTTGGTGGTGGTCATCATCATCGTGGGTATTTTGTCGGGTGCGTTCACCGCGACCGAATCAGCCTCTGTGGCCGTGATTTGGGCGTTGTTTTTAGCCACGATGGTTTACAAAAAGCTCACCCGCGAACAGTTCTTGAAAGCTGCAGCCAAAGCTGTCAAAAGCACGGGCGCGGTGTTGCTGTTGATTGGCATCAGCTCCATGTTTGGTTACTTGATTGGCTTGTACGGTGTGGCCGAACTGACAGGCCAAATGCTGTCGAGCATCAGTGCCACGCCTTGGGTCATCTTCTTGTGTGTGAACGTCATCTTGTTTGTGTTGGGCACCTTCCTCGACATGGCAGCCACGATTTTGATTTGCACGCCCATCTTCTTGCCCATCTGTCAACAAATGGGCATGAGCACCGAGCAATTCGGCATCGTCATGCTCATCAACTGCGCGTTGGGTTTGAACACCCCGCCCGTGGGTACCACACAGTTTGTAGGTTGCACGATTGGTGAAGTGTCTGTGGGCACTGTGATGAAAACCATTTGGCCGTTCTACGGTGGTTTGATTGCCGCCTTGATGCTGGTCACCTATGTGCCCGCGTTCTCCATGTGGTTGCCCGATTTGATTTTGAAATAACACCATGACTGACAGACCCGCCATTGCCTTTGAAGTCAACGCACGCTATCCAGACCCACGCGTTGAAGTGCTGGATGAGCGCTTTTTAAAACTGCGTTTGTTCAGTGCCAGCGTTGAACAGTTGGCCACGGGTATGCGTTGGGCCGAAGGCCCGGTGTGGTTTGGCGATGGTCGCTACCTGTTGGTATCGGACATTCCCAATAACCGCATCTTGCGTTGGGACGATGCATCGGGCCACGTGAGTGAGTTTCGCAAGCCCTCGCACAACGCCAATGGTTTGGCACGTGATGCGCAAGGACGTTTGCTCACCTGTGAACACCAAACACGTCGCATCACGCGCACCGAATACAACGGCGCCATCACGGTGCTGGCCGATGCGTTTGATGGCAAACGCTTGAACTCGCCCAACGACATCGTGTGTCAACGCAATGGTGCGGTGTGGTTCACAGACCCGCCTTTTGGCATCTCCGGCGATTGGGAAGGCGATGCTGCGGTGGCTGAACTCCCGCACGCGCTCTACCGCATCAACCCTCACGATGGTCAGTTGCAACAAGTGCTGACCGATGTACAGGGCCCGAATGGCTTGGCCTTCTCGCCCGACGAGTCGGTGCTGTATTTGGTGGAGAGCCGTGCCAAGCCGCACCGCAAAGTGTGGGCGTATGACGTGAATGCACAAGGTAGCTTGTCCAATAAACGCTTGGCCATTGATGCCCAAGGCCCAGGCGCGCTGGACGGCATCACGGTCGACGTCGACGGCAATATTTGGTGTGGCTGGGGCAGTGATGGCTCGGCACACGCCAACCCCGAAGAACTTGATGGCGTGCGCGTGTTTGCACCAGACGGCACCGCCATTGGCCACATCCATCTGCCTGAGCGCTGCGCCAACTTGTGCTTTGGTGGTGCAAAAAATAACCGATTGTTCATGGCTAGCAGCCATTCGCTATACGCCATTTACACCAACACGCGCGGCGCAGTTTAAGCACGCACACAGGAGATCTCACATGCAAAAACGCCATCTGCTTTTAGCCCTGTTGACCAGCACCTTACTCATGGGCACAGCACACGCATGGCCCGACAAACCCGTCACCTTGGTCGTGCCCTTTCCACCGGGCGGTGCCACCGATTTGATTTCACGCACTCTGGCCCCAAAGTTGCAAGAAAAACTGGGCGGCAGCTTCATCACCGACAACAAAGCAGGTGCCACCGGCACGATTGGTGCTGGCTTTGTGGCACGCGCCCCTGCTGATGGCCACACCCTGTTGGTGTCGTCCCTCGGCCCATATGTCATTGCACCGCACCTGTTGACCAAAGTGCCCTATGACGCGCTGAAAGACTTCGACTACATCAGCATCGCTGTGCAAGCACCCAATGTGTTGGTGGTGCCCGCCAACTCGCCACACAAATCGATGGCCGATGTGATTGCCTTTCTCAAAGCCAATCCCAACAAAATGACGTTCGCCTCTTCGGGCAACGGCAGCAGCGACCACCTCACCGCCGAATTGTTTTGGCAGCAAACCAACACCACCGGCATTCACGTGCCCTACAAAGGCGGCGGCCCAGTGATGACCGATTTACTCGGTGCACAAGTGGACTCATCGTTCATGAACATCAACACCGCCATGCCGCAAATCTTGGCAGGTAAGTTGCGCCCTCTGTCCATCACCAGCGCCAAGCGTTCACCGCTTTTGCCCAATGTGCCATCACTCGAGGAGCTGGGCATCAAAGAAGCCAACGTGTACTCATGGCAAGCCATTGCAGCGCCCAAGGGTTTGCCTGCAGACATCAAAGCCAAGTTGCATGCTGCCATCGTGGCCGGTTTGAACGACCCACAAGTCAAAACCAAGTTGCTGGATTTGGGTTTCGAAATCGTGGCCAATACACCTGAGCAATTCACCGTTTATCAAGCGTCTGAATTCGCACGCTGGAAAAAGCTGATCGAAACCCGCAACATCAAAGCCGACTGAGTTTTTTTCGAGATACCCCATGCCTCACTCCTCTCCCGTCATCACACAGTTACGCGTCATCCCCGTTGCGGGGCATGACAGCATGTTGATGAACCTCTCAGGCGCACACGGCGCTTTCTTCACACGCAACCTGCTCATCCTCACCGACAACGCCGGTCGCACAGGCATTGGTGAAGTGCCAGGCGGTGAAAAAATTCGTGCCACGCTAGAAGACGCGACTGAGTTGGTGGTCGGCCAATCCATTGGCAATGTGCAAGCAGTGCTCAACACCATGCGATCTCGCTTCGCAGACCGTGATGCGGGCGGGCGTGGTTTGCAAACCTTCGATTTACGCACCACCATCCATGCCGTGACGGCTGTTGAATCCGCCTTGCTCGATTTGCTCGGCCAGCACCTGAACGTGCCTGTGGCCGCGCTCTTGGGTGAAGGCCAACAACGCAGCTCGGTGGAAATGCTGGGGTATTTGTTTTTCATCGGCGACCGCACCCAAACCGACCTACCCTACCGCACCGAACTCGACGCAGACAACGCGTGGTTCCGCTTGCGCAACGAAAAGGCCATGACGCCTGAATCGGTGGTCCGCTTGGCCGAAGCCGCACGCGAGAAATATGGCTTCAACGATTTCAAACTCAAAGGCGGTGTGCTCGCAGGCGAAGCTGAGATTGAAGCCGTCACCGCCCTGCACCAACGCTTCCCCCACGCACGCGTCACCCTAGACCCCAACGGCGGCTGGCTGCTCAAAGACGCCGTGCGTTTGATGCGCGACATGCGCGGCGTGGTGGCTTATGCCGAAGACCCCTGCGGTGCCGAAGAAGGCTTCAGTGGTCGTGAAGTGATGGCCGAGTTCCGCCGCGAAACCGGCTTGCCCACGGCCACCAACATGGTGGCAACCGACTGGCGACAAATGGTGCACTCGCTCTCGCTGCAAAGCGTGGACATTCCCTTGGCAGACCCGCACTTCTGGACCATGGCCGGCTCGGTGCGCGTGGCGCAAACCTGCCGTGATTGGGGACTGACGTGGGGCTCGCACTCCAACAACCATTTCGATGTGTCACTCGCCATGTTCACCCATGTCGCTGCAGCAGCGCCCGGCAAAGTCACCGCCATCGACACCCACTGGATTTGGCAAGACGGCCAAGGCCTCACGAAAGAGCCTTTGCAAATCATCAACGGCCATGTGGAAGTGCCCAAAAAGCCAGGCCTTGGCGTTGAACTGAACATGGTCGAAGTTGAAAAAGCCCACCAGCTTTATCTGCAACACGGTTTGGGTGCGCGCGATGACGCCGCGGCCATGCAATACCTCATTCCCGGCTGGACGTTTGACCACAAACGCCCCTGCATGGTTCGATAAATTTTTCAACTTTCACATCTCTCATGCGCCCCAACAAAATCAGAGAAATTTGGCAAGCCGGCGGAGCCGTCGTCAACGGCTGGTTGGCCATTCCCAACAGCTTTTCCGCAGAAACCATGGCCCACCAAGGCTGGGATTCCCTCACCATCGATTTGCAACACGGTGTGGTCGATTACCAAGCCATGGTCACCATGCTGCAAGCCATCTCCACCACCGACACCGTGCCTGTCGTGCGCGTGCCTTGGTTGGAGCCCGGCATCTTGATGAAAACTTTGGACGCAGGCGCTTACGGCGTGATTTGCCCCATGGTCAACACCAAAGAAGACGCCCAAAAATTGGTGGCCTACACCCACTACGCGCCCCAAGGTACACGCAGCTTTGGCCCTGTACGCGCCCTGCTCTACGGCGGCGCTGACTACCCCAAGCACGCCAACAGCACCATCGTCACCTTCGCCATGATTGAAACCGCAGCCGCGCTCGACAACTTGGACGACATCTTGTCGGTGGAAGGTTTGGATGCGATTTACATCGGCCCATCTGACCTGTCCTTGGCCTTGGGTTGCAACCCCACCTTTGACGACCTCGACCCCAAAGCCGCCGAGGCGGTGGACCACATCTTGGCACGTGCCAAAGCGCACGGCGTGGTAGCGGGCATTCACAACGGCACGCCAGAGTCTGCGCTCAAGCGCATCGCCAAAGGCTTTCAATTCGTCACCATCAGTTCGGATGCACGTTTGATGGCCGCAGGTGCACAACACATCATTTCAAAAATGCACGCTTCGAAGACCGCCACGTCTTCTGGCACTTACTAATTTCACAAAGGAAGTTTTCATGAAAATCGGTTTCATTGGCTTAGGCATCATGGGTTCACCCATGGCGCAACATTTGTTGGCCGCCCAACACGAGATGTTCATTCGCACGCGCAGCAAAGTACCCGCTGAATTGGCCAGCGCCCATGTGTGCGCCACCAACGCCGACGTGGCGCGCGCAGCAGACATCATCTTTTTGATGTTGCCCGATACACCCGATGTGGAAGCGGTGCTGTTTGGCAAAGACGGTGTGGCCGAAGGTTTGAGCCAAGGCAAGATCGTGGTGGACATGAGCTCCATCTCGCCCATGGACACCAAAACCTTTGCGCAAAAAATCAATGCCCTCGGTTGCGAGTACCTCGATGCCCCCGTCTCAGGCGGCGAAGTGGGCGCCAAAGCAGCCAGCCTCACCATCATGGTGGGCGGCTCAGAAGTCACCTTCAACACCGTCAGGCCTTTGTTTGAATTGATGGGCAAAAACATCACCCTCGTGGGTGGCAATGGCGACGGCCAAACCACCAAAGTGGCCAACCAAATCATCGTTGCCTTGAACATTGCGGCCGTGGGCGAAGCCTTGTTGTTTGCGAGCAAAGCAGGCGCTGACCCTGCCAAAGTGCGCGCCGCCTTGATGGGTGGCTTTGCATCCAGCCGCATTTTGGAAGTGCATGGCGAGCGCATGATCAAACGCACGTTTGATCCAGGCTTTCGCATTGCCTTGCATCAAAAAGATTTGGCCTTGGCCCTCAACGGTGCCAAAGCCATTGGTGTGTCATTGCCACAAACGGCATCGGCCGCACAGCTCATGCAAGCCTGTGCATCCAACGGCTGGGGTCAGCTTGACCACTCGGCTCTGGTGAAGTCGCTGGAGTTGATGGCGGCCCACGAAGTAGCCGCCAAGTAAACACCAACCGCTCACAAAAACAAACCCGCCTAGGCGGGTTTGTTTGTTTCAGGTGGCACGCGTTCAGTCTTCAATCTTCCACGTGGGCAAACGCCACTCCAACTGCAGCGCGGCCAAGCGCAACAGTGTCACGGTCGCGGCGCCAATCGCCACCACCGCATTGGGGTCAAAGCTCAAGTAGTGCAAGAGCACGACCACCCAACCACCGGCAAACGCGCACACGGCGTAAGGGTGGTGGTCGTGAAACGCAGTAGGGATTTCGTTGCACACGATGTCACGCAACACGCCGCCAAAGGTGGCGGTAATGACGCCCATCAACACGGCAATGAGCGCCGGCATTTGCATGCCGAGCGCGATTTGCGTGCCACTGGCCGCAAACAACCCCAAGCCCAAAGCATCGGGCCACTGAATGGATTTTTCGGTCGGCTTGAAATGTTTGGCGCGCATCAAAAACATCGCAGCCAAACACAACGCCAACACCGTCCACAAATACCAAGACTGCTCAATCCAAAACAAGGGGCGGCGGTCCAGCAACACATCGCGCAAGGTGCCGCCACCAAAGGCCGCCACACTGGCCACAGCACACACGCCCACGGCATCGAGTTTTTTACGGGCAGCTTCCATCACGCCAGACAAGGCAAAGGCCACCGTGCCTGCAATCTCAATGCTTGTTTGCACCCCTGAGAGGGTTTGCGTCGTCAAGACATCCATCGCCCAAACCTTTTGTTAATTAGCCAAAGGTGCAAGTGTCGCACCTTCGATGCGGTGACGCGCCATGGCTTGGGCCACCACACCTGTAGCCTTCATGTCTTCCACGAATTGGTGCAGATAAGCGGCAGCTTCAGGGCCTCGGCTCTTGGGCAAGCCCATGGCTTGTGAAATCACCATGAAGTGGCCAGGCAACATGCGCAGACCGGGAATGCGGGGCAGCTCCGCCTCGAGCTGGGGCTTCACACCCGCCGCCACATCGTGGCCATGTTCTAAAAAGTAGCTCACCACTTCGGGTGAGGTGGGGCTGCGCACCAGTTGTGCGTGTTTGATTTCGCGGCTCAGGTACAGGTCGTAAGCACTGCCTTTGCCCACCACCACGGTATGCTGGGCTTGGTCCACCTCGTCATTGCTGTGCAAAGATGAGTCTTGTTTGACCATGTACGCCCCTTCGATCAGCACATAGGGTGCTGTAAAGGCAATGGCAGCGCCGCGCAGCGGATCGATGGCGAAAAAGCCCACATCGGCGTCTTCACCCGACACGGCTTCCACCGATTTGCTGGCCGCTTCAAACACCACCAGCTTCAAGGGCACGCCCAAGCGCTGGGCCAGTTGGGTGGCCAGGTCAATCGACACGCCCTCGGGCTCACCTGTGTCAGGGTGGCGGCGGGCAAGAATAGGGTTACCCACGTTGATGGCGACGCGAAGTTCACCGGTGGGCGCGAAGGTTTGGGATAGGTGGGTCATGCCCCAATTGGCCCACAAAAAGGTGACACGTAACTTGCTGCGAAAATAACGGTATGACGTACAGCGTGAAAGAAATGTTCTACACCTTGCAAGGTGAAGGCGCCAATGCAGGGCAACCCGCCGTGTTTTGTCGTTTCGCCGGTTGCAACTTGTGGAGCGGCCGCGAAGAGGACCGCAACTCGGCCATTTGCCAATTCTGCGACACCGACTTTGTGGGTACCGATGGCACACACGGCGGCAAGTTTGACAGCGCCCAAGCCTTGGCCGCCGCCATTGCCAGCTTTTGGCCCGCCACGGACACCGCGCACCGCTTTGTGGTGCTGACCGGTGGCGAGCCCTTGTTGCAAGTGGACGAGGCTTTGGTCGAGGCCCTGCATGCGCATGGCTTCACCATTGCGGTGGAGACCAACGGCACCGTGCTTCCACCCAAAGGGATTGACTGGCTGTGCATGAGCCCCAAGGCGGGCAGCCAACGCGTGGTGGAAACCGGCCAAGAACTCAAGCTGGTGTTCCCACAAGTGGGCGCAGAGCCTGCGCTGTATGAATCTTTAAATTTTGAACATTTTTATTTGCAGCCCATGGATGGGCCAAACGCAACAGCCAACACCGCGGCTGCCGTGGCCTATTGCCAAGCAAACCCCCGCTGGCGTTTGAGCGTGCAAACCCATAAGTTGATTGGCATCCGATGAAATACGAACTCAGCCAGCGTTTCTACTTTGAAGCCGCCCACACCCTGCGCCGCAAGATTGATGCAGAAGGCAGCCTGCGCATCCACGGCCACACGTATCACGCCGAAGTGACCCTTGCAGGCAAGCCTGACCCCGAGTCCGGCATGATGATGGACCTCGCATTTCTGCGCAAAGAAGTCGAGAAAGTACGCGACAAACTCGACCACCATTTCCTCGACGAAGTGCCAGGCATTGGCCCCGCCACACTCGAGAACCTGTGCGCCTTCATCTACAACGACCTCAAAGCGACGTTGCCCAACATCCACCGCATCAAGATTGAGCGCCCCGCCAGTGGCGACACCTGCTGCTTGCTGCCCAACGAGGACTGAGCATGGCCATCCAAGCGGTTGTGTTCGATGCCTACGGCACTTTGTTTGATGTGTATTCAATTGGTGCTTTGGCCGAGCAGTTGTACCCCGGCCAAGGTGCGGCTATTTCAGTGTTGTGGCGCGACAAGCAGATTGACTACACGCGGCTCATCACGATGTCTGACCCGCACCGCGCAGAAGGCAGCCGCTACTACCAATCGTTTTGGGACATCACGCGCAGCGCCTTGCTCTACACGTTGGAACGCTTCAAGCTAGACGCCAAGCCCGAACACATCGAAGCCTTGATGGGCCAATACGCCAAGCTCACGCCTTTTGCGGAAAACTTAGGGGTTTTGCAAAGTTTGAAAGCGCGTGGCATCACCACAGCCATTCTCTCCAACGGCAGCCCTGAGATGCTCAACACCGCCGTGTCCAGCGCAGGCATGGGTAACTTGATTGACCACGTCATCTCGGTGGACCCCATTCGCCTGTTCAAAACTTCGCCCGAAGCCTATGGCTTGGTGCAACACACCATCTCCGCCGAGAAGCAAGACATTTTGTTTGTGTCCAGCAACGGTTGGGACGCCTTGGGTGCCACTTGGTTTGGTTTCACCACGCTATGGGTGAACCGCCAGCATTTGCCCTTTGAAGCGATTGGTCCTCAACCCAGCTACACCGGCCACGACCTGACACGCGTGTTGGATGTGTTCACCCCCTGATGGACAGCCTGCGCGTTGACAAGTGGCTGTGGGCCGCACGCTTTTACAAAACACGCAGCCTCGCGTGTGATGAAGTGACCAAACACCGCGTGCAAATCAACGGCCAAGACGTCAAGCCGGCACGCGAAGTGAAGGTGGGCGACACGCTCACTGTGCGCCAAGGCAACATCACCAAGACGGTTCAAGTCAAAGGCATCAGCGCCGCGCGCGGCCCCGCGCCCGTGGCGCAGCTGTTGTACGAAGAAACACCCGAGAGCATCGCTTTGCGCGCCAAACTCGCCGAGCAAAATCGCTTGGCGTTTGAACCTGCACACAGCATTGAGCACGGCCGCCCCACCAAGCGTGACCGCCGCCAAATTGAACACGCATGGAACGAGCGCTGGAGCGCAAGTGCCGACAACTAACAACACAAATCAAACCTAAAGGAACACACACATGGGCGCTCAATGGAAAGCCAAAGGCAAAGACTTAGCCGCCAACGCCAAAGGCCGCATGTTTGGCAAGCTCGCCAAAGACATCATGGTGGCCGCTCGCAACGGCGCAGACCCTGCGACCAACGCACGCCTGCGCATGGTGATGGAACAAGCTCGCAAGGTCTCCATGCCCAAAGACACGCTGGACCGTGCCATCAAAAAAGGTGCAGGCCTCACGGGTGAAGCCGTCCAGTTTGAACGCGTGATTTACGAAGGCTACGCGCCACACCAAGTGGCGGTGATGGTTGAGTGCTTGACCGACAACGTCAACCGCACCGCCCCCGAAATGCGCGTGCTGTTTCGCAAAGGCCAGCTCGGCACTTCGGGCTCGGTGTCGTGGGACTTTGACTACATTGGTTTGATTGAAGCCGAACCCATCGCACCCGATGCCGACGCCGAACTGGCCGCCATCGAAGCCGGTGCGCAAGATTTTGAAGCGGGCGACGAAGGCACCTCTGTCTTCATCACCGAACCGACCGACCTTGATTTGGTCAGCCGCGCCCTGCCCGCGCATGGCTTCAATGTGCTGTCAGCCAAACTGGGCTACAAGCCCAAGAACCCGGTGGACCCCACCAGCTTGAGCGCCGAAGCCTTAGAAGAAGTCGAAGCCTTTCTGTCTGCGATTGACGACAACGACGATGTGCAAAACGTCTACGTGGGGCTGGCAGGTTAATTTCACGCATGACCGTTGCAACACAGGATGGCCTTGGTACCTTAGGCATTGACTTCGGCACCTCCAACTCCGCCATCGCGTGGGCGTCAGCCCAAGGCACAGCCCAACTCATCCCCTTAGAGGGTGATGCACTGGCCATGCCCACGGCTGTGTTTTACAACGCCGAAGAACACAGCACCCACTTTGGTCGCGAAGCCATCACGCATTACCTAGAGGGCACCGAGGGCCGCTTGATGCGCTCGCTCAAAAGCCTGCTGGGTAGTCCCTTGCTGATGGAGACCACGGTCATCAACAACCAGTTGGTGAACTTCTCCGACATCATCACCACCTATCTGGCTGAGTTACGCAAACGTGCTACCCAACACCTCGGCACAGCCCCCACGCGTGTGGTCATGGGCCGCCCCGTGCACTTTGTGGATGACGATGCAGCACGTGACGCACAAGCCGAAGCCTCGTTGCGCCAAGCGGCTGAAACCGTGGGTTTCAAAGACATTGCGTTTCAACTCGAACCCATCGCCGCCGCGTTGGACTACGAACAACGTCTCACGCGCGAGACCACTGTGCTGGTGGCCGACATCGGCGGTGGCACGTCTGACTTCACCGTGGTGCGCTTGGGGCCAGCGCTGATGCACAAGCCCAACCGTGCCGACGATGTGCTGGCCACCACCGGCGTGCACATTGGCGGCACCGACTTTGACCAAAAGCTGAGCTTGGGACAACTCATGCCCTTGCTGGGCTATGGTCACTTAGGCCCCGACAAACGCGAGGTACCCAACCGCGTATTTTTTGACTTGGCCACTTGGCACTTGATCAACTGGCAATACCAGCCCAAAGCCATGGCGCAAGCCAAAGCTCTGCAAGTCAATTACAGCGATGTGCGCTTGCACGACCGATTGATGCGCGTGCTGACAGAGCGCTATGGTCACCGCATGGCCCACGACATCGAACAAGCCAAGATTCGTTGCTCCCAAACAGACCATGACACCCGCATCGATTTGTCGTATGTCGAAACAGCGTTGACGGCCTCGCTCAGCCCCCACGACTTGCACGCCCACTTGGCCCAACTGCTAGACAGCACTGTGGCGTGCGCACGCGAGTGCGTGCAACGGGCAGACCTCACGCACGACAAGCCCGATGCCATTTACCTCACTGGCGGCTCATCTGCGTTGCGCACATTTCAACAAGCGCTGCAAACCGAGTTTGTAGGTGTGCCCTTGGTCGAAGGCGATTTGTTTGGCGGCGTGGCTTCGGGCTTGGTGTACAGCCGCCACTGAATCACACAGCGTACAAACAAAAAGGGCCGCATCTGCGGCCCTTTGACTTTCAGTGCAAGTGAATCACTTGCCGTCTTGGTGTTTCGCGATGAGCGCTTTGGCACCGTCAAGCATTTGCTTGCCGTTGTGGCCTTTGCTGTTCATGTCAGAAACCCATGAGTCAAACAAAGGTTGAGACAACTTTTTCCAGTTTTCCAATTCGGCTTTGGGAATCACGTTGATCGCCGCTTTGTTGACGAGCTTTTTGCCTTCACCATCCGCTTGCAAGAACGCCTTACCAGCCATGCCTGAGAGCGCTTGGCCGCTGTTGCGGTCAATGACTTTTTTCAACTCAGGTGACAACGAGTCGTACTTGGCTTGGTTCATCGCGAAGATGAACACAGACGTGTAGAAAGCGGGTTCGGCTGGGTCAGTCTCAGAGTGGTACTTGACCAACTCTTGAATCTTCACAGCAGGCACCACTTCGTAAGGCACCACGGCACCGTCGATCACACCTTTGGACAAAGCGTCACCCACTTGTGGCACAGGCATGCTCACAGGGGTGGCGCCCAACATGGCGATGAACTTGTTGGTGGCACGTGTCGGTGCGCGCAGTTTCACACCTTTCAAATCAGCCGCTGTGCGGATGGGCTTGTTGACCATGTGGAACACACCATCGCCATGCACGTGGAAAGCCAAAGCTTTGACGTCTTTGAATTCAGGCTTGGCATATTGCTCCACGTAGTCCCACACCGCCTTGCTGGTGGCTTCTGGGCTTTGCATCATGAAAGGCATTTCAAACACTTCCACGGATGGGAAACGACCTGCCGAATAACCAGGCAGTGTCCACACCACGTCGGCCACGCCGTCACGTGCTTGTTCGAACAACTGGGGGGGAGAACCACCCAATTGCATGGATGGATAAATCTGGCACTTCATCTTGTTGTTCGACTCTTTGGCGATGCGATCACACCAAGGTTGAATGAACAAGGTTTGTGCAAAAGAAGATGCGGGCAAGAAGTGGTGCACTTTCAGCGTCACTTCTTGGGCCATGGCTGCTGGGCTCATGGCTGCGACCAAGGCAGCAGCAGCAGCGACTTTGAGAAAACGAGTTTTCATTTGTATCTCCAGTTATAAAAATTTTTATGTCAATGCGTGGACAAGCCACAACGAAATGACGGGGAATGCAATCAACAACGACAAGCGAATGCCGTCTGTGATGAGGAACGGTACCACGCCTTTGTAGGTCTCAACCATAGGCACATCTTTGGCCAAACCGTTCATGATGTACACGTTCAAACCCACAGGCGGGAAGATCATGCCAATCTCACACACCGTGAGGATCAGGATACCAAACCACAAAGACTTGTCCGAAGGGTTTAACCCGAAGAAGTCCATGCCCAAGATCACGGGGAACAGCGTAGGCACCGTCAACAGAATCATCGACATTTCGTCCATCACGCAGCCGAGGATGATGTAGAAAATCATGATGCCTGCCATCACCACCAACGGTGAAATCTGCAAATGGCCCACCATGTCGGCCAACTGCGCTGGCAGTTGTGACAAAGCCAACGAAGCATTGATCATGTCCGCACCAATGAAGATCAAGAAGATCATGCCGCTGGTTTGTGCGGTGGTGCGAATGGACGCCACCAGTTTGTCAAACGTCATTTCGCGGCGCAACAAGGTAATGGCAAAGGTCAACACGTTACCAATGGCTGCACCTTCGGTCGCGGTAAACACGCCACCGTAGATCCCACCGAACACCACCAAGAAGATGGCAGCAATGGGCCACACATTCATGGCACTGTTCATGACTTCGCTGGCTGAAGCGGCTTTGGCTTGAGGTGCTTGGTCGGGGTAGAGACGCACAATCACCGCAATGGCGACAAGATAGCCAACTGCGGCCAAGAGCGCAGGCACATAAGCTGCCAAGAACATCTTGGTGATGTTTTGCTCAGTCAAGATGGCGTAGACCATCAACGTGACGGATGGGGGCAACAACACACCCATCGTGCCGCCTGTGGCCAAGGCCGCAGTGGCCAAACGGCCTGAGTAGTTGATGCGGCGCATTTCTGGATAGGCCACCTGTGCAATCGTGGCCGTGGTTGCCACCGTTGAACCCGAGATGGAGCCGAAGGCTGCACAAGCCAACACACCCGCCATCGCCATGCCGCCTTTGAAGCGACCAAGTAAAGCGTTGGCAAAGTCAAACAGCGCTTTAGACAAGCCGCCGTGCACGGCAAACGCGCCCATCAGCATGAACAAAGGAATGACAGACAAGTCGTAAATCGACACGCGGCTGTACACCGCGCCCTTGAGGTGCGACAACAAAGGCAACCAGCCCGCCAAGGCCATGTAGCCCACAGCACCTGGCACAAACATAGAAATCGCGATCGGCACGCGAACCGCCATCAGCACCAACATGGCGCCAAACATGGACAAGCCAATACTCATCGTGCTCATACGTTTTCCTTCTTCATCAAACCGAAGTGTTCCAAGGTTTGAACCAATCCAATGACGGTACACAGCACCAAGCCAGGCACCATCAACATGTAGGGGATCCACAGTGGCAAGGCCATCAGCATGGAGGTTTCTTGGTTGGCCTTGATGTCAATGCCGCCCACAGCCACACGCCAAGCAATCAAGCCCATCACCAAGGTGTAAAGCAAAGTGCCAAATCCGTCCAATTTGGTTTGGGTCTCTTGCGAGGCATTGGTTGTAAAAAAATCCACAATGATGTTGGCATTGCGAAACTGTGTGTAGGGCAAGAAAGACGCCACCACCACCGCACAGCCCAGCTGCACCAATTCCACATCACCCAAGATGGGGTGCGAGAAAAACGCACGCCCAATCACGCTCACCACCGTGACGGAGGCAATTGCCACCAACACCAAGCCACCAATGGTGGCACTGGCATCGCACAAAAGCTCCAGCACACGGTCAACGCCAGAGCTTGGCGTTTGGGTTTCACTCATAAGTTCTCCTCAACTACTTTTTATATTTCAGTCCCCTATTTTGGCTAGGGTCTGCCAATTGGTCCATGAATTTACGTTCTATCAGCTATCTTAATTCCGCATATCTCACTCATGGCTATGCAAAATTGAAAGCATCTTTCTATCCGCGATAACTCGGATCTATGCGATCCACAATGCGCTGCAATGCATCAAATGCATCTTGCCCACCGCCAAATTGGGGATCGAAGTTCAAGGAATCGCGCACGCACTTCTCAAGCACGGGCACAGGAATGGGTAAGGTCTCGCCCATGGATTGAGACGCCAGCTGCACCTCGCAGGCGCGGTTGACCAGCCACATCAATGAAAAAGCATTGGCCAAATTAAACCCAATCGTCACGGGCCCGTGGCTGCGCAAGAGCAACACCGGCATGCCTTGTGAGCTGTCCAGAATTCGCACGCCCTCTTCCAGATGCACGGTGATGCCTTCAAAGTCGTGGTACGCAATTTTTCCGTACAGCTGCGCCGCGTAAAAGTTGGTGAAAGACAAACCCTCTTTCAAACAACACACCGCTTGCGTGGCGGTGGTGTGCACATGCATGACGCAATGCGCATTGGGCACACGCGCATGAATCGCACCGTGGAACGTGAAGCCAGCAGGATTGATCGGCCAGTCGGACTGCCCAATGATGTTGCCGTGCACATCCACCTTCACCAAGTTGGAAGCACACACTTCTGAGTAGTGCAAGCCAAAGGGATTGATGAGGAAGTGACCATCCTCGCCCGGCACACGCAGAGAGATGTGGTTGTAGATCAACTCGGTCCAACCCAAGTGATCGGCAATGCGATAAGCCGCTGCGAGTTCAACGCGTGCCGCCCACTCGGCTTCGCTGAAGCGTTCAGGGCGTGGGTAGGCTTGTTCAAACTTGCTCATGTTTTTGTCTCCTTGCCTCTTCTTATGACGAGAGGTCAACGCGCGCCAACGCCACCCAAACAGATGTATTTGGTGTCCATGTATTCCTCAATGCCCTGATGTGAACCCTCACGCCCCATACCCGACTGTTTGACACCACCAAAAGGAGCCACCGCCGTCGAAATGATGCCTGTGTTCACACCCACCATGCCCGCTTGAATGGCCTCTGCCACACGCCACACACGGGCCATGTCATTGGCATAGAAGTAAGCGGCCAAACCAAACTCGGTGTTGTTGGCCAAAGCAATCGCCTCGGCTTCGGTGTTGAACTTGAACAACGGTGCCACAGGACCAAACACTTCTTCGCTGGCAATGCGCATGGCGGTCGTCACATCCCCCAAGATAGTGGGCTCGTAAAACGTACCACCCAAGGCGTGACGCTTGCCACCGGTCAGCACGCGTGCGCCGTGTTGGACGGCATCGGCCACCAAGTCTTCTACTTTGGCCAAGGCGTCTGCGTCAATCAAGGGGCCTTGTGCGGCGCCCTCGTCTAAACCGTGGCTCACCTTCAGCGCTTGCACAGCCGTGGCGAGCTTGGCGGCAAAGGCGTCGTACACACCCGCTTGCACCAACAAGCGGTTGGCGCACACACAGGTTTGGCCGGTGTTGCGGTATTTCGACGCGAGCGCACCTTGCACGGCTTCGTCCAAGTCTGCGTCGTCAAACACAATGAAAGGCGCGTTGCCGCCCAGCTCCAACGACATCTTCTTGAGCGTGGGTGCACATTGCGCGGCCAAGATTCGACCCACTTCGGTGGAGCCTGTGAAGGTCAGTTTGCGCACCACAGGGCTGGCCGTGAGCACGCCACCAATTTCACGCGCATCACCCGTGATGACGCTGAACACACCGGCGGGAATGCCTGCACGTTGCCCCAACTCAGCCATGGCCAAGGCCGACAACGGCGTTTGCTCGGCGGGCTTGACGATGATGGCGCAGCCTGCCGCCAAAGCGGGTGCCACTTTGCGCGTGATCATCGCTGCGGGAAAGTTCCACGGCGTGATGGCCGCGCACACGCCCACGGGCTCACGCGTGACCAAGATGCGTTTGTCTTGCCAAGGTGACGGCACCATCTCGCCATACACACGACGTGCCTCTTCGGCAAACCACTCAATGTAAGACGCGGCATAGGCGATTTCACCTTTGGCTTCTGCCAAAGGTTTGCCTTGCTCACTGGTCATGATGAGCGCCAAATCATCTTGGTGCGCCAACATCAATTCGTACCAACGACGCAAGATGCGCGCGCGGTCTTCGGCGGTGCGCAGTTTCCATTCAGCTTGTGCTTTCGCCGCACCGTCAATTGCCACTTGGGCCTGCGCTTTGCCTGCATTGGGCACGGAAGCAATGTGCGAACCATCCGCGGGGTTCAAGACAGCAATCGTGCTGGCATTGCTGGCATCTACCCATGAACCGTTGATGTAACACTGAGATTTGAGCAGTTGAGCGTCTTTGAGTTGGAGCGTTTGCATGAAAGAGGGTCTCAATAAACTTTGGGTGAGTTGTCGGCCACGGCGTTGCGTGGCCCTTTGAATGCAGCCGCTAACTCTGTGGCCGTGCGCACCAGCAACGTGGTGTCCACACCGACGGCCACAAATTGCGCACCCGCTTCGAGATACATGTGGGCCATTTTTTGGTCGGCCATCAAGATGCCAGCGGCTTTGCCCGCGGCACGCACAGTGGCGATGCCTTCCACAATGGTTTTCACCACCTCAGGATGCGCAGGCTGGCCGCGGTAGCCCATCGACGCCGACAAATCGGCGGGGCCGAAAAACACGCCATCGACGCCATCAACCGACGCAATGGCTTTGAGGTTTTGCACCGCCAAGGTGGTTTCAGCTTGCACCAGCAAACACATTTGGTCGTCGGCTTGTTTCAAGTAATCGGTCACTTGGTTCCAACGCGAGGCACGTGCCAACGCAGCCCCCACACCACGAATGCCATGCGGTGGGTAGCGCATGGCCTTGACCATCAACGCGGCCTGCTCGGGCGTGTCAATCATGGGCACCAACAAGGTTTGCGCGCCTACATCCAAAT
>Ga0228701_1000281_pt1 | contig 46277 bp, 44 predicted proteins | sample McNCre117_Aug_MG_2_FD_178017 | JGI IMG/M metagenome (GOLD analysis project Ga0228701, IMG submission 178017) | Freshwater microbial communities from McNutts Creek, Athens, Georgia, United States - 11-17_Aug_MG | ecosystem: Environmental > Aquatic > Freshwater > Creek | place: USA: Georgia... | reverse complement strand
TGCGCTTCATGTTGAACCCCGAGTGGGGCATCATCAACAGCGCCATCTTCCGCTGGACCGGCTTGGACGGCCCCAACTGGCTCAACGACCCCACCTTGGCGCTGTCGTTGTCCATGCTCATGCACATCTGGAAATCGCTGCCGTTTTGGACGCTGATTTTGGTGGCCGCCCGTTTGGCCATTCCGTCTGAACAATACGAAGCCGCTTCGGTGGATGGGGCCACCAGCTGGCAAAAGTTCAAGTTCATCACCTGGCCTTCGATGCGCTCGATTTACTTGACCTCCACCATCCTGTCCATGATTTGGACGCTGGGCGACTTCAACAGCGTGTACCTGCTGACCGGCGGTGGCCCCGCTGACATGACCCATGTGTTGGCCACCTTGGGCATCCGTTATTTGCGTCTGGACCAAGTGGACTTGGCCATGGCCTCCATCGTGGTGGGACTGCCCTTTGTCTTGCCTCTGGTTTACTTCATGATGAAAAGGCTGTCGAAATGAGCTTGAAAAAAATAGCTGCCGAAGCCAAGTTGCTGCTGATCGGCATTCCTGTGTTGATCTGGACTTTGTTTCCTGTGTATCACATGGTGTTGTTCGCGATTTCTCCGCGCGACACCGCCACCTCCGGCCATCTCTGGCCTGAGCAGCCCACGCTGCAAAACTTTCAAATCGTGTTCAAGCGCGATCACTTCTACTTGGACCATTTCTGGCAACAGCTGGGCAACTCCTTCATCATTGCCTTAGCCGTGGGCGCATTGACCTTGTTGGTGGCCACCACCTCGGCCTTTGCCATCAGCCGCCTCAAGATTCGCGGCGGTCGCACGGTGATGAACCTGGCCTTGTTCACCTACTTCATCCCCGCCGCCTTCTTGGCGGTGCCCATGTACAAAACCATGGGTCTGTATGGCTTGCTGAACAACCAATGGTCCCTCATCTTGGCCATGGTGACGATTGCCTCGCCCTACTGCATTTGGGTGCTCAAACAAGCCAGCGACAAGCTGCCGTTTGAGTTGGACGAAGCCGCCCGCATTGACGGCGCAACGCCTCTGCAACTGTTCTGGATGGTGTATCTGCCTTTGATGGTCCCTTCGCTGGTGGCCGTGGGCACCTACGCTTTGTTGCTGGCCTGGAACGAATACCTGTATGCGTTCTTGTTGCTCTCCAAAGACCAAGACGTCACCCTGGCCGTGGCCTTGGGTAACTTTTTGTCGGCCGACGATTCCCCATGGGAATTGCTCATGGCCACAGGCTTGATTTATGCGCTGCCACCCGCCGCGATTTACTACACATTCAAACGCTACATGGTGTCTGGCCTGACCGCCGGCGCAGTCAAAAGCTAAGGAAGAAAAATGGCATCCGTTTCATTCAACAACGTTCAAAAAACCTACGGCAATAAAGTCAAGGTCATCCACGGCATCACCTTTGAAATTCAAAACGGTGAATTCGTGGTCTTGGTCGGCCCTTCGGGCTGCGGCAAATCCACCTTGCTGCGCATGTTGGCGGGCTTAGAAGAAATCTCTGGCGGCGAAATCAGCATCGACAGCACCGTCATCAATGATTTGGAATCCAAAGACCGCGACATCGCGATGGTGTTCCAAAGCTATGCGCTGTACCCCCACATGACGGTGCGCGAGAACATGGCGTTCTCGCTGCGTCTGCGCAAAGCCGATGCCAAAACCACCGAAGAACGTGTGGCCCATGCCGCGCGCATCTTGAACCTGGACGCGTTGCTGGACCGTTATCCCCGCGAGCTGTCGGGTGGTCAACGCCAGCGCGTGGCCATGGGCCGCGCCATCGTGCGTGATCCCAAGGTGTTCTTGTTTGACGAACCGCTCTCCAACCTCGACGCCAAGCTGCGCGTGGCCATGCGCGCTGAAATCAAAGCCTTGCACCAACGCTTGAAAACCACCACCGTCTACGTGACCCACGACCAGATCGAAGCCATGACCATGGCCGACCGCATCGTGGTGATGCACGACGGCATCGTCGAACAAATCGGCACACCACTGGAATTGTTTGACCGCCCCGGCAATTTGTTTGTGGCCCAGTTCATTGGCTCACCCGCCATGAACGTGTTCAAGGGCGTGGTCCAAAACGGCCAAGTCGCGGCCTTGGGCGCCTCATGGCCCATGCCCGTCACCGCAGCGCCTGTGGCCAACGGCACGGCCGTGCATTACGGTGTGCGCCCTGGCGATTTGGAACTCGCCAGCAGCGGCATCGCCGCCAAAGTGGTGGTGGTCGAACCCACCGGTGCAGAAACCGAGTTGGTGCTCGACATTGGTGGTCAGCAGTTCACCCTGGTCATGCATGGCCGCACCTCGGTGCAGCCTGACGACACCGTGCACCTGCAATTCGACACCGCCAAAGCCCATGTCTTTGACGGCACCAGCGAGCAACGCCTCTGACCATGACGCCTCCTCGCCTCGTCATCATGGGTGTGTCCGGGTGCGGCAAAAGCACTGTGGGACAACGCTTGGCGGATCGCATTGGCGTGCCTTTTTTGGAAGGCGACAGCTTGCATCCGCCACGCAATGTGGCACTGATGGCTGCAGGCACGCCCTTGACCGATGAAGACCGGGCGGGTTGGCTAGACACCATTGCCACGCACTTGTCGGCCTTGGGGCCTGAGGAAGGTTTGGTGGTGTCGTGCTCCGCGCTCAAACGCGCCTACCGCGACCGCCTGCGTTTGGCCACACCCGATCTGCGCTTTGTGCACTTGCATGGCGCGCGCGATTTGTTGGCCGAACGTTTGCAACGCCGCCAGCACGACTACATGCCGCCCACCTTGCTCGACAGTCAATTGCGCACCTTAGAAATTCCCACCGCTGACGAAGCCGTGCTCACGCTGGACATTGCACAGCCGCTCGACACGTTGGTGGCAGACATCGAACACCATTTGCAACCCAACCTCGCATGACGAACCACGCATGATCACCGCACAAACATTCCGACTCGACGGCCGCTTGGCCTTGGTCACTGGCTCGTCAGCCGGCATTGGTCTCGGCCTGGCACGCGGCTTGGCCCAGGCCGGCGCCAGCATCGTGCTCAACGGACGCGACACCAACAAACTCAAAACCACAGCAGCCGCTTTGCGGGCTGAAGGTTTTGATGTGTTTGAACGCGCCTTTGACGTCACCGATGCGGCGGCCGTGAAAAGCAACATCGATCTGATCGAACAAGACATTGGCCCGATCGACATCTTGATCAACAACGCAGGCATTCAACGCCGCGCACCGCTGCACGAGTTCGACCACAAAGACTGGCACGAACTCATGCAAACCAATTTGGACAGCGTGTTCTTTGTCGGCCAAGCCGTGGCGCAGCACATGATCACGCGTCACAAGGGCCGCATCATCAACATCTGTTCGGTGCAAAGCGAGTTGGGTCGCCCCGGCATCTCGCCCTATATGGCCAGCAAAGGCGCATTGAAAATGTTGACCAAGGGCATGGCGATTGACTGGGGCCCGTTGGGCTTGAACGTCAACGGCATTGGCCCTGGCTACTTCAAAACCGAACTGAATGAAAAGCTGGTGAATGACGCCACCTTCAGCGCTTGGCTGACCAACCGCACGCCCAGCCGTCGCTGGGGTGAGGTGGAAGAACTCGCTGGTGCGGCGGTGTTTTTGGCCAGCGATGCCTCGACTTTTGTGAACGGCCACATCCTCTATGTGGATGGCGGCGTCACCGCTCAGCTTTAAGGAACAGCCATGAAAGCCATTGTTTGCCACGCCCCCGAAGACCTGCGTTTAGACGCCTTTGAAACCGACGCCCTCGGCCCCCAGCAGCTCGCCGTGCGCGTGGCCTACGGCGGCATTTGCGGTTCTGATTTGCACTACTACCGCCACGGCGGTTTTGGCACCGTGCGCATCAAAGAGCCCATGGTGCTGGGTCACGAGGTGTCGGGCATCGTCAGCGCGGTAGGCGCTGAGGTGAAAAACTTTGCCCCCGGTCAACGCATTGCCATCTCGCCCTCGCGTCCTTGCGGCGTCTGCCAGTACTGCCAAAAGGGCCACCACAACCATTGCTTGGACATGCGCTTTTACGGCAGTGCCATGCGCTTTCCGCACATCCAAGGCGCGTTCCGCGAATCGCTGGTGATTGACGCCTCGCAAGCGCACCCCCTCAGCGACAAGCTCAGCCTGTCGCTCGCGGCCTTGGCCGAACCTTTGTCCGTGGGCTTGCATGCCATCCAGCGCGCCGGCTCGGTGTTTGGTAAGCAGGTGCTGGTCACGGGCTGTGGCCCCATCGGCGCGCTCTTGATTGCCGGCTTACGCCGCGCCGGTGCAGCCCGCATCGTGGCGGTGGACGTGGCCGACAAGCCACTGGCCTGCGCCCGTGCCATGGGTGCCGACGAAACCATCAACCTGACCACCACGCCCGATGGCCTGACCCCCTTCGCCGTCAACAAAGGCGCGTTCGATGTGATGTTCGAAGCCTCGGGCAACGACAAAGCCTTGCGCAGCGGCCTCGATGTGGTGACGCCACGCGGCGTGATCGTGAGCATTGGCCTGGGCGGTGACGCCGCCTTGCCGCTGAACCAACTGGTGGGCAAAGAGCTGGAGCTGCGTGGCACCTTCCGCTTCCACGAAGAGTTCGCGGTAGCCGTGCGCTTCCTGAACGAAGGTTTGATTGATGGGCGTCCCGTGATCTCTCACGTGATTGATTTTGATCAAGCCACCCAAGCCTTCGAGCTGGCCAGCGACAAGAGCCAAGCCATGAAAGTTCAAATCAACTTCGGCGCCGAGAAAGCCACCGCATGACCACCTTCACAAAAACCATTCTGTTCACCGACACCGATGGCCGCGCGCGCTTTCGCGAAGAAACCATCGCGCTGACCGAAGGCAAACCGCAAGCGCGTTTGTCCCAGCTCATGAGCAGCCCCGGCTACCAGTTGCGCCACAGCCCGGTGGGCTTTCGCAGCCAATTCCATTGCAGCGACCATGGGCAGTGGGTATTCATTCTGAGCGGCCACATGGAAATCGGTTTGCAAGACGGCAGCTCACGCGTGTTCAGCCCGGGCGAACACTTTTACTCCGAAGACTTGCTGCCCGCAGGCGCCACCTTTGACGACAAGGTGCACGGCCACTGGAGTCGCCAGGTCGGCAGCCAGCCCCTGGTGACCTTGTTCGTGCGCGGATAAACGGATCAAGATAAACATGGCCATCAAGAACATGCTCGGCCACACGCTCGACTTGTTGGGCGAGGCCATTGTGTCGGGACACTATCAACCGGGCAGCTCCATGCCACCCGAGACGGTGCTGTGCGTTGAGCTGGGCGTGAGTCGCACCGTGGTGCGTGAAGCCGTGAAATCGTTGGTGGCCAAAGGCTTGGTCAGCACCGGCCCCAAAGTGGGCACCCGCGTGCTGCCTTCTGACCAATGGAATTGGTTTGATCCCCATGTGGTGGCTTGGCAATCCAAGCTGGGTTTGACGCGCGAATTTCTGCGTGATTTACAAGACCTGCGCCGCGTGGTCGAACCCGCTGCCGTGCGCTTGGCCGCAGAGCGCGCCACGCCTGAAGACTTGGCCGAGGTCGAAGCGGCCTACGCGGGGATGAAACACGCGATCGAATTTGGTGGCGACTACGTGACCCACGATTTGCTGTTTCACCAAGGCTTGCTCAAAGCCTGTCACAACCGCATGGTCGCGCAAATGAGCAAGGCGATTGGCGCTTTGTTGCGTACCAGTTTTGAGATCACCACCACCAAGCCCAATGGGCCTGCGCTGTCCTTGCCCTTGCACCGTGCGGTGCTCGATGCGGTGATTGCGCGTGCGCCTGAAAAAGCCGAACGTGCCGTGCTCAAGCTGATCGACAGCGCGCGCGAAGACATTGAAATGGTCTTGGTCTCCAAACGCAAACTGCCCTCGCTGGCACAACCTGCAGCTTCTTTACGCGCACCGAAATCGGTGCGTGCCCTCCACCCTTCACCGAAAGATTGACCTATGCGTTTATTGATCACCGGCGGCGCTGGTTTCATTGGAGCCCGATTGGCTCGCACCTTGTTGGCACGCGGCCAACTCAATGGCCAAGCCATCACGCAAATCATTTTGGCCGATCAGTTCCCCGCACCTGCGGATCTGGCTGCAGATTCACGCGTACTGGTCAAGACCGGCCCCTTGCTCGACCACTGCAAAGACTTGGCGCACGAGGCCGTGGACGGTGTGTTCCACCTCGCCTCGGCCGTCTCGGGCGAGTGTGAAGCGGATTTTGAATTGGGTCTGCGCTCCAACCTCGACAGCACACGCGCCTTGCTCGACGCCCTGCGCTCGCGCACCGAAGGCGGTGCCAAGCCCACACGCATGGTGTTCTCCAGCTCGGTCGCCGTGTTTGGCCCGGACGACGCCTACCCCATGCCCGCCATCGTGGCAGACGACACCTTGCCCACACCGCAAACTTCTTACGGTGCCCAAAAGCACATCTGCGAACACCTGATTGCCGACTACACCCGCAAGGGCTACATCGATGGCCGTAGCGCACGGTTGATGACCGTCACCGTGCGCCCTGGCAAACCCAACGGCGCCGCCTCGTCGTTCTTCAGCGGCATCATCCGCGAGCCCTTGGCCGGTGAGCCCTCAGTCTGCCCGGTGTCACCCGATGTGTCACACCCTGTGACCTCGGCAGGCGCGACGGTCGATGGCTTGATCACCGTGTTTGAATGCTCGCGCGAAGCCTACGGCGGCCGCACCGCCTTGAACTTGCCTGGCTTGAACGTGACCGTGCAAGAAATGCTCGACGCCTTGGAGCGTGTGGCCGGCCCCGAAGTGCGCGCCCGTGTGACCTTTGAGCGCAACGAAACCATCGCCGGCATCGTGTCGCGTTGGCCCAAAGGGTCGAGCTCGGTACGCGCCAACAAACTCGGCTTGTATGCCGAAAAAACATTCGACGACATCATTCGTCAATACATCGCGGACTGCCAAGCCGGTCCCAATGCAGCACAAGCCTTGAAAGGATACAAAGCATGAACCAAATCGATTTGAAAGGCCGCGTGGCGGTTGTCACCGGCGGCGCACAAGGCATTGGCTACGCCACCTCCGAACGTTTGCTGCGCTCAGGCGCCAGCGTGGTGATGTGGGACATCGATGCCGCTAAGCTTGAAGAAGCCAAAGCATCGCTGAGCAAACTCGGCAAGGTCAGCGGCTATGTGGTGGAACTCACCTCCGACGCTGCCGTGGCAGCGACCACCGCACAAACGATCAAAGACGGTGGCCACATTGACATCTTGGTCAACAACGCCGGCATCACCGGCGGCAATGCCACCACCTGGGAACTCGACCCCGAGGTGTGGCGCCGCGTGATTGAAGTCAATCTGATTGCGCCCTACCTCACCTGCCGCGCCGTCACGCCGCACATGATTGCGCGCGGCTGGGGCCGCATCGTCAACATCGCCTCCGTCGCGGGCAAAGAGGGTAACCCCAACGCCAGCCACTACAGCGCCTCCAAAGCCGGTGTGATTGCTTTGACCAAGTCATTGGCCAAAGAAGTTGCGACCAAGGGCGTGTTGGTCAACGCCATCGCGCCTGCTGTGGCACGCACAGCCATGTTTGCGCAAATGACGCAAGCCCACATTGACTACATGTTGGGCAAGATCCCCATGGGCCGCTTTGTGGAAGTGGAAGAAATTGCCGCCATGGTGGCCTGGTTGTCGAGCGAAGACTGCTCGTTCACCACCGGCTCGGTGCTTGACATCACCGGCGGTCGCTCGACCTACTAACGCGCAGGCGTCAGCGCAGGCAAGGGTGCTGATGCATCGCCCGGAATGGGCGTGCGGTCCACATTCAAAGTCATGGCTACCAACACGTAGTAGCCGTTGACGGCGATCAGGTCCATCACGCCTTGTTCGCCAAAGGCATCCACCATGGCTTTGTACGTGGCGTCGCTGACGCGGGTGGTGGTGTGCAGCTCTTGGCAAAAGTTGTAGACGATGGCCTCATCGTCTTTCATGATGGTTGGCCGTTTGCCCTGGGCAATGGCCTCGGCCACCTGCGGGTCCAAGCCTGCTTGCAAAGCCAATCGGTGGTGGGCAAACCATTCGTACTGCGCCGTCCAATGACGCGCCGTGATGAGAATGGCCATCTCATTGAGCTTTTGCCCCAAGCTGCTTTTGAAGCGAATGTGGGAACCTACTTTTTGCAAATGATCGCCCAGCTCAGGGCTGCGCAAAAACACATTGAAGGGGCTGCCCAAGCTGCCATCGTTGCTATTGGCAGCAGAGCCTGCAACAGCAGCGCGAGGGCCTGAGCGGATGTTTTGCACCAAGTCCCGCTGTGCCGGCGTCATCTCCGCAGGGGTCAGTACTTTGAAACGACGCTGCGACTCTTGCGCCTGTACGCTGGCATGAAAAGAGAAATGGGCCACCAACACACAAGCAAGGGCAGCCTTTGAAAAGTGAAAACAACGCATGGTGGAGCGGGGTCAAGCCCAGGTGAAGAACAGGCCCAAACTATCGAGCCAAGCTCCGCACGCGCTTGTCTCACCCGTGACTTTTAAAACCCTAAGCCCAAATGCAACGGCAGATAAACCGCCATGCCGCCCAGAATAGTCAGCAGCACATTGCGTTTGAAAAAGTAAATCGCCACCCCTGCTGCCGCGGCAAACAAACGCGCGTCTTGCCAAGTGCTGATGAGTACGCCTTGACTCATCACGATTTCGGGCATCACCACCGCTGACAAGGCTGCAATCGGCGCGTACTGCAACCCACGTTGCGCCCAATGCGGCAGTTGCCAGGCGCTGTCAGAGATGAAGAAAAAACCACGCGCCACCACCGTGACCACGGCCAAGCCAACGATCACCAGCAGCGTCCAACCATCGGTGCCTTGCAAAAGATCGCTCATGCATGGCCTCCTGTGCTGGCGTTGGGGTTGAAGCGCTCCATGGTCAAACACAGAATCACCGCAACGGCAATGGCCACCACGATGTTGAGCTTCAAGGGCAAGGCATAGGTGGCCACCGCCGCAGCGCCCGCAACGGCCGATGCCACCATGCGCATGCGCGAGCTTGCCAGCGAACATTGAATGCCGAGCAAACACAAAATGCCGGCAAAGCCCAAGCCCCAGGCTGGCGGAATCAAGTTGGCGAGTGCCACGCCAATCAAACTGGCCACCATCCAGCTGCTCCAGTTCAAGCAATCGTTGCCGGCCAAATAGGCTTCTTGCGCGCGACGCTGCTCAGGCGTGTGGCCGGGTTGATGGAAACGCCGGGTGAACAACACATAGCTGATGTCTGCCGTCACATAGCCATGCAACAAGCGTTCCCAGCGTGGCAAATGAATCAGATGCGGTCGCAGATGCAGGCTGAACACCACAAAGCGCAAGTTCACACAAAAGCCTGTGGCCAAAATCACCCAGGCGGGTGCGCCTGCCACGATCAGCGGAATCGATGCCAGCTGGGAGCTGCCAGCAAAGACCAACAGCGTCATGGCGATGGACTCGAACACACTCATGCCCGACTTCACCATGGCAACACCGGTCATCAAACCCCAAGCCGCGATGCCAGGAGCTTGCGGCGCCAGCTCGCGCAAACCGATTTTGAATTCGGGATGGCGAAAGAGTTTGGGGCTGAGAAACATCATGACGATGACCCGCCTGTGTGTGGGTCAAAACATTGGCCGGGTGTGAGCGCAAAGCCGCGTAAAAAATCAGCCGCGTTCAAACGCTTGCCACCGGCGCGTTGCAACTCGGTGGCGCACAACACACCTTCGCCACAGGCGATGCGCACGCCTTGGGCATCGGCACTCAGCACCGTGCCGGGTGCTTGGCCATGGTTGCTGGTCTCGACATGAGCCTGCCACAGCTTGACGACTTCGCCCGCGATCTGTCCGGTCGCACCAGGGAACGGATTGAACGCACGCACACGGCGGCCAATCACTGGCGCGGTTTGCTGCCAATCGACAGCAGCTTCGGCTTTTTCAATTTTGTGGGCGTAGCTCACGCCTGCTTCCGGTTGCTTGACAGGGTGCAAGACATTGGCCTGTGCATCGTGCAGCGCTTGCACAATGAGTGTGCCTCCCATGTCAGCCAAACGGTCATGCAGTGTGGCGGTGGTGTCGTCGTCGGCAATCGCGAGCTGGTTGGTCAACAGCATGTCGCCTGTGTCCAAACCCGCATCCATTTGCATGATGACCACACCGGTGTGCGTGTCGCCCGCCTCAATGGCTCGGTGAATCGGTGCTGCGCCACGCCAGCGTGGCAGCAGCGAGGCATGGATGTTCAAGCAACCCAAACGCGGTGTGTCGAGCACCCACTGGGGCAAGATCAAACCATAGGCAGCCACCACCATCACATCGGCTTGGGCCGCATCCAGGGCCGCGCGGGCTTGCATGGCATCTTCTGGGTATTTGCCATCCAAGCGCAGGCTGCGTGGCTGCGCCACCGTGATGTGGTGTTGCAAGGCCAGTTGTTTGACCGCCGAGGCCTGCAGCTTCATGCCACGGCCGGCTGGACGATCCGGCTGGGTCAGCACCAGCGGCACCTCGTGACCCGCCGCGATGATGCGGGCCAAGGCGACGGCAGCAAATTCGGGCGTGCCCGCAAAGATAACGCGCATGACGGTGTTCCGAATCACGCGTCGTCGCGCTGAGATTTGAGCAACTTGGTTTTGATGCGGTTGCGCTTCAAAGGCGAGAGGTATTCCACAAACACCTTGCCGAGCAAGTGGTCCAGCTCGTGCTGAATGCACACCGCGAGCAAGCCTTCGGCCTCGATCTCGCGCAGCTGACCGTCGCCGTCCAGAGCTTTGACCTTGACCGCGGTGGCGCGTTCGACGCCGTCGTAAATGCCGGGCACCGACAAGCAACCCTCTTCGCCTTTGACGCGCTCGGGGCCCATCCAAGTGATTTCGGGGTTGATCAGCACCATGGGCTCATTGCGCTCTTGGGACACATCAATCACCACCAGGCGCTCATGCACATCAATCTGTGTGGCTGCGAGGCCGATGCCGTTGGCGTCGTACATGGTTTCGAGCATGTCGGCAATCAGCGTGCGGATGCGTGCATCCACCACCTGAATCGGTTTGGCGACGGTATGGAGTTTGGGGTCGGGGTATCGAAGAATGTCTAACTTGGCCATGTGCTTATTGTCTCTGGTTTTCAAATTTTCGACCTCCAGCCTCGCCTGCGATGTGAGCCCCTGCCCACAATGGTTTTCACATCCAGCAGGAGGCTCGCATGAACACACCATCCATCGCCCCGAGCGCTCCCAGCAGTGCCCACAGTCATGCATTACGCAGCTGGCTGCGCCTGGGCCTCACCCCAGGGGTGGGCAACGAAGCCGCCCGGCGCTTGCTGGCCTGCTTCGGCAGCCCACAGACCGTGTTTGAACAAAGCGAAGCCGCCTTGCGACAGGTAGTGAGTGCATCCCAGGCTCAAGCGCTGCTGAGCGAACCCCCTGAGTTGCCCGTGCAGGTGGTGCGCACGCAGCAATGGCTGACCTTGGCAGACCAGGATCAGCAGAGCGGCGTACGCCATGCCGTGTGGACCTTGGGTGACGCCGCCTACCCCGACGCTTTGCTGCAACTGGCCGACCCGCCCCTGATGCTCTATGTGCAAGGCCAAACCAACGGGCATCTGGGCAACGCCGTGTCGGTGGTGGGCAGCCGCAACCCGACACCGCAAGGCGCGCAAACCGCAGCGCAGTTCAGCAAAGCCTTGAGCGCTGCGGGCTTGTGTGTGGTATCGGGCATGGCGCTGGGCATTGACGGTGCGGCGCATCGCGGCGCTTTACGGGGCGCAGATGCAACCCGCGTCAATGCGGCGGCCGATGTTCAGTGGCATACCGTTGCCGTGGTGGGCACAGGGCTGGACCGCGTGTACCCCAAGCAACATCAGATGCTGGCCCAGGACATTGCGCAACACGGTGTGCTGATCAGCGAATACCCGCTGGGCACACCGCCGTTGGCACAGAACTTTCCCAAACGCAACCGGCTCATCGCGGCCTTGGGGCTGGGCACCTTGGTGGTCGAAGCGGCCTTGCAATCGGGCTCGCTCATCACGGCGCGCATGGCTTTGGATGTGGGACGTGAGGTGTTGGCCATTCCAGGCTCCATCCACGCGCCGCAATCACACGGCTGCCATGCGCTCATTCGCCAGGGCGCCAAGCTGGTCGAGAGCGCGCAAGACGTGTTGGAAGAATTGCAACTCGACACACCACAACAAGCCTCGTTGTTTGCTGCGCCACACGAACCTGATGCACCTCCAGACGAACTGCTGCAACACATGGGGTATGCGCCGGTCAGCTTAGACGCCTTGCAAGCACGTTGCGGCCTAGACACCGCCACCCTGCAAGCCGAGTTGCTCACCTTGGAGTTGGCAGGTGCCGTGGGCCGTTTGCCCGGTGGTTTGTTTCAACGCCTGGGGCCGAGCTGAGGACACAGACATGAAATCCATGTATATTGAAGCCATGTTTGAAGTGCTCGTCTTCGTCTACGAAAACTACTGGCGAGGTGATGCGTGTCCCGAGCTGCAGCAGCTGGGCCGCAAACTCTCTGCCGCGGGGTTTGAGGTGGACGACATCCAACAAGCCCTGCATTGGCTGGACGGGCTCAACCTCGCGTCACACAACACCGAGCTGATCGACATCAGCCAATCGGTGCCCGAACACCACACCGAATCGGCCCACAGCCTGCGCGTCTACTCGGTGGCCGAGCAAGACCATTTGGGCGCTGAATGTTTGGGCTTCATCAACTTTCTAGAAGCAGCCGAGGTGCTGTCGCCTCATATGCGCGAAATCGTGTTGGACCGCGCCATGGCCGTGCCCGGTCATCCCATGGCTTTGGATGATCTCAAGATCATTGTGTTGATGGTGTACTGGAGTGTGGGTTTAGAGCCTGATGCGCTGGTGCTCGATGAGCTGTGCGACGACAACAATCGCATCGCGCACTGAACGACGAACCCACGACCGAATGCCTCAGGCTTGACGGCCAAACCGGTGTTCGATTTCTCCCACAATGCCGCGTCGAAACACCAGCACACACACCACAAATGTGCATCCCATGATGATGGTGACCCACGAGCCCAAGCTGGCCAGGTAGTTCTCCATCGAGATGATGACGGCGGCTCCCACCGCAGGCCCGACCAAGGTGCCCATGCCACCCAACAAGGTCATCAACACCACCTCGCCTGACATTTGCCAACCCACATCGGTGAGTGTGGCCAAGCCAAACGCAATCGCCTTGGTGGCCCCCGCCAAACCGGCCAGCGCAGCAGACAACACGAAGGCCAGCAGTTTGTAATGGTCCACGTTGTAGCCCAGCGACAAAGCGCGCTGCTCGTTCTCACGGATGGACTTCAACACCTGACCAAACGGTGAATGCACGATGCGGTAAATCAAAGCAAAAGCCGCGACAAAAATGGCCAACACGACGTAGTACATGGTGGTGTCGCTGCTCAAATCCAAGCAACCCAGAAGTTTGCCGCGTGGAATGCTCTGAATGCCGTCTTCTGCATACGTGAAAGGGGACTGGACGCACAAGAAGTAAATCATTTGTGCCAAGGCCAAAGTGACCATCGCAAAGTAAATGCCCTGTCGACGCACCGCCAGCCAACCGGTCAGCAAACCAATCAGGGCGGCGGCCAAGGTGCCCGAGAGCACTGCCACTTCAGGCGTCAAGCCCCACACCTTGGCGGCATGGCCCGACACATAGGCCGCAAAGCCAAAAAACATGGCATGGCCAAAGGACAGCAAACCTGTGAAACCAATCAACAAATTGAAGGCACAGGCAAACAAGCCAAAGCACAACACCTTCATCAAAAACATGGGATAGCCGACAAAGGGAGCCGCTAAAAGGGCGAGCAACAGCACGCCGTAAATCAAAGATTTGCGCATCACTTCTCCCGCCCAAACAAGCCTGCTGGCCGGATCAACAACACAATTGCCATGATGACAAACACCACGGTTGTCGAGGCTTCGGCGAAAAACACCTTGGTCAGTCCTTCAATCAACCCCAGCCCCAGGCCGGTGATGATGGCGCCCAAGATGGAGCCCATGCCACCGATCACCACCACCGCAAACACCACGATGATGATGTTGGAGCCCATCAAGGGACTCACTTGGTAAATCGGTGCCGCCATGACGCCTGCCAAACCTGCCAACCCGACGCCAAAGGCGTAGGTGAGCGTCACCATCAAGGGCACGTTGATGCCAAAGGCTTTGACCATGTTGGGATTTTCAGTGCCGGCCCGTAGATACGCGCCCAGCTTGGTTTTCTCGATCACGTACCACGTGCAGAAGCACAGCACGATGGACACAGCAATCACCCACACGCGGTACTTGGGCAGCATCATGAAGCCCAAATCAAACACACCACGGAACACATCGGGCAATTCGTAGGGCAGCCCCGAGGAGCCATAAAACTCGCGGAAGATGCCTTCCAAAATTAAGGCCAGGCCAAAGGTCAGCAGCAGCCCATACAAATGGTCGAGCTGGTGCAACCAGCGCAACATGGTTTTCTCAATCACCACGCCAATCAAGCCAACTCCAATGGGGGCGATGAGCAAGGCCAACCAATAATTGATGCCCGCGTAGTTGAGCAACATCCACGCAAAGAAAGCGCCCACCATGTAAAGCGCACCATGCGCAAAATTGACAATGTTGAGCATGCCGAAAATCACGGCCAACCCGAGCGACAAGATGGCATAAAAAGAGCCATTGACCAAGCCGAGCATGAGTTGCCCCATCAAGGCTTGTATCGGCACGCCAAAAATTTCAGTCATACAGTCCGGTCAATAAGACGGGTCGCATGTCTGCGACCCGTCGGTTCAGTTCATCCAGCGTTTACTTTTTCAGTGCAGCGCAACGGCTCTGAGCCAAGGGCTGGAACGCTTCTTCACCCTTGATCGTGCCTTTGAGGTTGTAGTAGTCCCAAGGGCCTTTGGATTCCGAAGGCTTCTTGACTTGGAACAGGTACATGTCGTGCACCATGCGGCCGTCGGGGCGCAGCTTGCCGTTCTTAGCAAACATGTCGTTGATGGGGGTGTCCTGCATCTTCTTCATCACAGCGGCGGTGTCATCGGTGCCTGCCGCTTGAATGGCCTTCAGGTAATGCATGGTCGAGGAGTACACCGAGGCGTGGTTGGAGTTGGGCTTTTTCTTCATCACGGCTTCGTACTTTTGGGCCCAAGCACGGGTCTCGGGGTTCAGGTCCCAGTACCAGCCTTCGGTCAAATACAAACCTTGCGCCGTGTTCAAACCAATCGCGTGCACGTCTGTCAGCAGCATCAACAGGGCGGCCAAGTTTTGCTTTTTGGTCAAACCAAATTCAGCCGCTGCTTTGATGCTGTTCACCGTGTCGCCACCGGCGTTGGCCAAGCCAATGACTTTGGCTCCCGAGCTTTGCGCTTGCAGCAAGAAAGAGGAAAAGTCGCCAGTAGACAGCGGGTGACGCACCGCGCCCTTGACCGTGCCACCTGCGGCCTTGACCACATCGCCCGTGTCTTTCTCCAGCGAGTGACCGAAGGCGTAGTCGGCGGTCAAGAAGAACCAGCTGTCGCCACCATCTTTCACAATCGCTTTGCCCACCACATTGCTCAGGGCAATGGTGTCCATGAGGTAGTGAATGCCTGTGCCAGGCGCGCAGTCTTCGTTGGTCATGCGTGCTGTGGCCGCACCGGTGACGATGGTGATTTTGTTTTTCTCTTTGCCCAAAGCTTGCACTGTCAGCGCCACGGCCGAGTTCAAGTTCTCCACCGTCATGTCCACGCCATCACGGTCAAACCATTGCTGGGTGATGTTCTTGGCAATGTCGGGTTTGTTTTGGTGGTCTGCGTTGACCACTTCAATCGGTTTGCCAAACATCTTGCCGCCAAAATCTTGCACCGCCAGCTTGGCTGCAGCCACCGCGCCAGGGCCGCCGTAGTCCGCGTACACGCCCGACATATCGGTCAACACACCAATCTTCACGCTGTCGCCCGACAACTTACCTTGCGCCATGGCGGCGGTAGAAACACCTGACAAAAAGACCGCTGTTGCAGCGGCGATGGCTGAGGTCACGAAATAACGCTTCATAGTTTGCTCCTGTTGAAAAAGGCTCAGACGCCCAGATACTCGTTCAGCATGTGTGCTTTGTCTTCGAGTTCATTCTTGTGAACCGTGGCCACGATCTGGCCATGCTCCATCACATAGTGCCGGTCTGCCAGAGGGGCCGCAAAGCGGAAATTTTGTTCGACCAACACAATGGTCAAACCTTTGGCTTTGAGTTGACGAATCACGCGACCCAGTGTTTGCACAATTACAGGCGCGAGACCCTCGGTGATTTCATCCAGCAACAAGATGCGAGCACCCGAGCGCAGAATGCGCGCCATCGCCAGCATTTGCTGCTCGCCACCCGACAGGCGTGTGCCTTGGCTGTGGCGACGCTCTTGGAGGTTGGGAAACATCTCGTAAATTTCTTCCACCGACATGCCACCTGGGCCGACCTTGGGCGGCAGCATCAGGTTTTCTTCGCAACTCAGCGATGAAAAAATGCCCCGCTCTTCAGGGCAATAACCCAGACCCAAGCGGGCGATTTGGTTGGTGGGCATGCCAATGGTTTCGACGCCATCAATCCGTACTGACCCTGTGCGACGCCCCGTCAAACCCAAGATCGATTTGATGGTGGTCGAGCGGCCGGCGCCGTTGCGCCCCAGCAAGGTGACCAGCTCGCCTTCGTGGATTTCGAAATTCACACCATGCAAGATGTGCGACTCACCGTACCAAGAATCCAATCCGGTGACTTTCAACAGCGGCTGGCTCATGCGGCCTCCTCGACCGTGCCCACATAGGCTTCGAGCACGCGGGGGTCTTTGGATACTTTGGCATAAGGGCCCTCTGCCAGCACCGAGCCACGCGCCAACACGGTGATGGTGTCCGACAAATCGGCAATCACATTCATATTGTGCTCAACCATCAATACAGTGCGATTGGCTGAGACTTTGCGAATTAAATCCACCACACGGCCCACATCTTCATGGCCCATGCCTTGGGTGGGTTCGTCCAACAACATCAATTCGGGATCGAGGGCCAAGGTGGTGGCAATTTCCAACGCGCGCTTGCGCCCATAAGGCAACTCAACCGTTGGGGTTTGGGCAAAGCTGGCCAAGTCGACTTGCTCCAGCAAGTGCATGGCTTGCGCGTTCAAACTGTTCAAGCTGTCTTGCGATTTCCAGAAATGAAAACTGGTGCCCAATTTGCGTTGCAAGCCAATGCGCACGTTTTCCAACACGCTCAGGTGTGGAAACACCGCCGAGATTTGAAACGAGCGCACCATGCCCATGCGGGCCACTTCGGCCGCTTTGAGTGCGGTGATGTCTTGCCCGTTGTAAAGAATCTGCCCAGAGCTGACCGGCAGAAATTTGGTCAGCAAGTTAAAGACGGTGGTTTTGCCCGCACCGTTGGGGCCAATCAAGGCGTGGATGGAACCACGTTTGATTTTCAGATCCACGCGATCGACAGCGATGAAGCCTTTGAATTCGCGTGTCAGCTGCTTTGTTTCTAAGATGAAGTCGTCGTTTTTCAAACCAGTTGCCTTCGATGGGGATCCGCTTGTCCAAGACACGGATGCTAATCATCGAAAGCTTCTGGTGCTAAGGGGTAAACCCTTTTTTAAGTCACGTGCAAGACAAAAAATGACTCAAACAACCGCACCCGAGTTAGGGTCTTCGGGGTCGCCCTCGACCTTGGTGCCGGTGTGTTTGATCAGGTCGTCGCGGCGAATGCCCAACCACATCGCAATGGCAGCGGCCACAAAAACCGACGAGTAAATGCCAAAGCAAATGCCAATGGTCAGCGCCAGCGCAAAGTAGTGCAGCGTGGCGCCACCGAACAGCAACATTGACAACACCATGAGCTGGGTGCAACCGTGGGTGATGATGGTGCGGCTGATGGTGGAGGTGATGGCGTTGTCGATGATCTCGACTGTGTTCATCTTGCGGTAGCGGCGAAAGTTCTCGCGGATCCGGTCAAAGATCACCACCGATTCGTTCACCGAATAACCGAGCACGGCCAGCACCGCTGCCAGCACAGGCAACGAGAACTCCCACTGGAAGAAGGCGAAAAAGCCCAAGATGATGACCACGTCATGCAAGTTGGCAATGATGGCCGCCACCGCAAACTTCCACTCAAAGCGCATGGCCAAGTAAATCATGATGCCAATGACCACAAAGGCCAGGGCTTTCAGACCATCGGCCGCCAATTCGTCACCCACTTGCGGGCCGACAAACTCGGTGCGGCGCAGCTGCGCGGTGGCATCGGCTTCTTTCAAAGCGCTCAACACCTGTTCGCTTTGCTGGGCCGAGCTTTGACCTTTCACCGCCGGCATGCGAATCATCACATCACGGGCGGTGCCAAAGTTTTGCACCTGCACATCGGTGAGCCCAATCTTGGCAATTTGATTGCGCACGGCGTTCAAATCGGCCGGTTGGCTATAGCTGACTTCCATCAGCGTGCCGCCAGTGAACTCCACCGACAAATGCAAACCACGGCTGAACAAAAAGAACACCGCCGCCAAAAACGTGACGAACGAAATGGCATTGAACACCACCGCGTTCTTCATGAACGGGATGTCTTTGCGGATCTTAAAAAATTCCATGACTCAATTCTTTCTTGACGCCACGCGATCAGGCGCGCCACACCGTGCCGATGGACACGCTTTGCAATTTTTTCTGACGGCCGTACCAGACGTTGACCAAGCCGCGTGAGAAGAACACGGCCGAGAACATGCTGGTCAAGATGCCCAAGCAGTGCACCACAGCAAAGCCGCGCACGGGGCCCGAACCAAAGGCCAACAAGGCCAAGCCCGCAATCAGGGTGGTGACGTTGGAGTCCAGAATCGTGGCCCAGGCGCGGTCGTAACCGGCATGGATGGCCGATTGCGGCGACGCGCCGTTGCGCAATTCTTCGCGCACGCGTTCGTTGATCAGCACGTTGGCGTCAATCGCCATGCCCAGCACCAGGGCCATCGCCGCCATACCCGGCAGTGTGAGCGTGGCTTGCAGCATCGAGAGCACCGCCACCAAGAGCAACAGGTTCACGGCCAAGGCCACGCTGGAGAACACGCCAAACAACATGTAGTACACACACATGAAGGCCGTCACGGCCACAAAGCCCCAGGTGACCGAATCAAAACCTTTAGCAATGTTTTCAGCACCCAGGCTGGGGCCAATGGTGCGTTCTTCAATGATTTCCATCGGTGCGGCCAAGGAGCCAGCGCGCAACAACAAGGCCGTGTCGTTGGCCTCGACCGTGCTCATGCGACCCGAAATTTGTACCCGCCCGCCGCCGATTTCGCTGCGAATCACCGGTGCGGTGACCACTTCGCCCTTGCCTTTTTCAAACAACAAGATGGCCATACGCTTGCCCACGCTCTCGCGTGTCACGTCCTTGAAAATGCGGGCGCCCTTGGCATCGAGTGTCAGGTGCACAGCGGCTTCTTGGCTTTGGCTGTCAAAACCAGGCTGGGCATCGGTCAAGTTTTCGCCCGTCAAGATGACTTGCTTTTTGACGATGACCGCTTGACCACTGCGCTCCAAGAAACGCTCGGTACCAAAAGGCACGGGGCCGCTGCCGATTTCCGCACTGCGCGCTTCGGCGCTGTCGTCGACCATGCGAATCTCGAGCGTGGCGGTACGACCCAAAATGTCTTTGGCCTTGGCCGTGTCTTGCACGCCAGGCAGTTGCACCACGATGCGGTCGGTGCCTTGCTGTTGAATCACCGGCTCGGCTACACCGAGTTCGTTGATGCGGTTGTGCAAGGTGGTGATGTTTTGCTTGATCGCTTGCTCTTGCACGCGACGTGCGGCCACCGGGTTGATGGTGGCGCTGAGTTTGAAGTCTGCGCCATCGGCGGCGCTGGTGGTTTGCAGATCGACAAACTGATCTTGAATCACGCGTTGCGCGGCTTCAAGTGTGGCCATGTCGCGAAAGCGCACCTCAATGGTTTGGCCGTTGCGGCTGATGCCGCTATGGCGCACATTTTTCTCGCGCAGACCGGTGCGAATGTCACCGGCCAAAGACTCTGCCTTTTTGGTCAGCGCCGCAGGCATGTCCACTTGCAACATGAAGTGCACACCGCCGCGCAAATCCAAACCCAAGTACATGGGCGACGCATTCAGCGAAGAGAGCCAAGCGGGTGAGCGAGCCAGCAGGTTCAAGGCCACCACATAGGACGCGTCATTCGCGTCTGGCACCAGCGCATGCTGGATGGCGTCTTTGGCTTTGAGCTGGTTGTCGGTGTTGTCAAAGCGAACCTTGAGCGAACCGTTGTCCAGCGTCAGCACCTCGGGCGTGAGGTTGGCCTCTTTCAAGGCCTGCTCAACGCGTGCTTGCACAGCCGCATCAACCTTGACCGACGGCTTGCCGGCAGAGACTTGCACCGCGGGTGCTTCGCCAAAAAAGTTGGGCAGCGTGTAAATACTGCCAATCAACAAAGCGATCACGATGATCGCGTACTTCCAAAACGGGTAACGGTTCATGATCGCTTCGTGCTCAGTGGCAAAGATTACTTGACGGTGCCTTTGGGCAACACTTGCACCACAGCGTGACGCTGCAACTGCACTTCCACGCCCGGAGCGATTTCCAAGCTCAAGGTGTTGTCACCCAACTTGCTGACTTTGCCCAGCAGGCCGCCAGCGGTCGCGATTTCGTCGCCTTTGGCGAGTGCATCGATCATGGCTTTGTGTTCTTTTTGACGCTTCATCTGGGGACGAATCATCACAAAGTACAACACCACAAACATCAGCACCAAGGGCAACATGCCCGTGAGCGACGACATGACATCACCACCTGCAGCGGCGGCAGGCGCGGTTTGAGCAAAAGCAGAAGAAATCAACACGGTCAAACTCCAATCAAAAAGGGCTGCCGTCCAGGGGCAAGACGCCCAGGACAGGCCAACCGCGGATTGTATGCGGCTGGCTTGATCCCTCTGATAGATGCGCGCTTTAAGCGAGCGATGACCACTGCGCCTTCAAACTGTCCCATTTGCCACGCACCGCGGCCAGATTGCGCGCCTTGACGTGGCCAAAACCCCGGATTTGTTCTGGCACACGCGCAATCTCGACCGCCAAGGCATGGTTCTTGGCATTGAGTTCAGCAATCAAGACCTCCACGCTGGCGCGGTATTGCCCGATCAGGGCACGCTCGGTACGGCGCTCTTCGGTGTTACCAAAAATATCCAACGCGGTGCCGCGCAGGCCTTTGAAGTGCTTGAGCAATTTGAAGCCCGTCAACATGAGAGGGCCAAACTTTTGCTTTTGCAACTCGCCTTTGGCATTGGTTTTGGCAATCAGGGGCGGAGCCAAGTGGTAGTTGACCTGGTAGTCACCTTCAAACATGCCCTCAATTTTTTGCAAGAAGGCCGTGTCTGTGTGCAAGCGCGCCACTTCGTACTCGTCTTTGTAGGCCATGAGCTTGAAGAGGTTGCGCGCCACGGCGTCGGTCAAACTGGTTTTGTTGAGCGGCGCTTCAGCGGCGCGCACACGTTCCACCAAGGCACGGTAGCTGTGGGCATAGGCGGCGTTTTGGTAGTCGGTCAAAAACACGGCGCGCTTGTCAATCACGGCATCCACACCTTCGGGTTTGTAGAACTGCACCACCTGCGCAGGCGCCAGCAGGTGTTGCACCACATCCCAGTGGTGGGCGCAGTGACGGCCCCACTCAAACGCGGCGATGTTTTGCTCGACCGCCACTTCGTTGAGCTCAATCGCCCGCACCAACGCTTCGCGGCCCAGTGGCACCCAACCCTTTTGCCAGGCATAGCCCAAGAGCATGGGGTTGATGTAGATGGTGTCACCCAACACCTGGGTCGAGACGCGGTTGGCATCGAAGGCGCTCACACCCTGCGCACCCACGGCATGGGCGATTTCTGCGGCGCATTGATCGGCCGGGTTTTGCCATTCGGTGTTTTTGACAAACGCGGCGGTGGGTGTGCTGTAGGCATTGAGCGCCACATGGGTGCGACCCTCGCGCATGCGTTGCAGGGTTTCTTTGCCTGCGGTCACGATCGGGTCGCAACCAATGATCAAGTCAGCTGCGGCCATGCTCACGCGGGTGGTGCGGATGGCTTCTTGACTATCGGCAATCAGCACATGACTCCAAGTCGCGCCACCTTTTTGGGCCAGGCCTGCAGAGTCTTGGGTGACGATGCCTTTGCCTTCAATGTGCGCTGCCATGCCCAGCAACTGGCCAATGGTGATCACACCCGTGCCGCCCACGCCCGCCACCACGGTGCCCCAGGCATGGGTGGTGTCAGGCAAGGTGGGCTCGGGCAAGGTCACATCTGGCAAAGCAATGCGGGACACGCCCTTGGCTTTTTTCTTCAGGCTGCCGCCTTCCACCGTCACAAAGCTAGGGCAAAAGCCTTTGAGGCAACTGGTGTCTTTGTTGCAGGTGCTTTGGTTGATGGTGCGCTTGCGACCGAACTCGGTCTCCAAAGGTTCCACGCTCAGGCAATTGCTTTGCACGCCGCAGTCACCACAGCCTTCGCACACCAGCTCGTTGATGAGCACGCGCACCGCGGGATCGACCATGGTGCCGCGCTTGCGACGGCGGCGCTTTTCGGTGGCACAGGTTTGGTCGTAAATGATGACGGTGCAGCCTTTGATCTCGCGCATCTCGCGCTGCACACGGTCGAGTTCGTCGCGGTGGAACACGTCCACGCCGCTGACCAAATCGGCGCCTTCATACTTGTGCGGCTCATCGGTCACGATGACGATGCGTTGCGCGCCCTCGGCCTTCATGCTTTGCGCAATTTGCAAAGTGCTGTGGCCTTCGGGTCGCTCGCCCACAGGCTGACCGCCGGTCATGGCCACCGCATCGTTGTACAAAATTTTGTAGGTGATGTTCACCCCTGCCGCCACGCTCTGGCGCACCGCCAAGATGCCGCTGTGGAAATAGGTGCCATCGCCAATGTTGGCAAAGATGTGCTGGTCGTTGACGAAGGGCTGCTGGCCCACCCAGGGCGTGCCTTCGCCACCCATTTGGGTAAAGCCTGCGGTGCTGCGGTCCATCCACAAGGACATGAAGTGGCAACCAATACCCGCCATGGCACGCGAGCCTTCAGGTACTTTGGTGCTGGTGTTGTGGGGGCAGCCCGAGCAAAACCAGGGCAAGCGATCTGCTTGCACTTCGAGGGTGGTCATGGCCTGCTCTTTGGCCGTGATGATGGCCAGCTGCGCGTTGATGCGTGCGGTGGTGTCCGCATCCACGCCAAGCTTGAGCACGCGCTGTGCAATCGCCTTGGCGATCAACGAGGGGTTGAGGTCGGCATTGGCGCGCAGCAAGGTGTTGTCTTTGGGGTTGGGCATGGACCATTCGCCACCGCCTTCGCCGGTCTCGCTGAACTTGCCCAGCACTGTGGGACGCACATCGGCGCGCCAGTTGTACAACTCTTCTTTGAGTTGGTATTCGATGACCTGGCGTTTTTCTTCGATCACCAAAATCTCTTGCAAACCGGTGGCGAACTCGCGTGTGAGCTGCGCCTCCAGCGGCCACACCACGGTGACCTTGTGCAAGCGAATGCCGATGCGACGGCAGGTGTCATCGTCCAAGCCTAGGTCAAGCAGGGCCTGACGTGTGTCGTTGTAGGCCTTGCCGCTGGCGATCAAGCCCAAGCGATCATTGGGCCCTTCGATCACGTTGTGGTTCAAGCGGTTGGCGCGCACATAAGCGAGTGCGGCATACCACTTGTAGTCAAACAAACGCGCTTCTTGGCTGAGTGCATCGTCAGGCCAGCGGATGTGCACGCCACCCGGGGGCATCTCGAATTCGGGGATGACGATGTTGACGCGATCGGGGTCAATCACCGCGGTGGCGCTGGACTCCACAATTTCTTGAATTGTCTTCATGCCCGACCACAGGCCGGCGAAGCGGCTCATGGCAATGCCGTGCAAACCCAAATCCAAAATGTCTTGCACGCTGGCAGGGAAAAACACAGGCGTGCCACAGGCTTTGAAAATGTGATCGCTTTGGTGTGCCGCCGTGGAGCTCTTGGCAATGTGGTCGTCACCGGCCACGGCCAACACGCCGCCCCAAGGGGTGGTACCGGCCATGTTGGCGTGTTTGAACACGTCAGCGCAACGGTCCACACCTGGACCCTTGCCGTACCAAATGCCAAACACGCCGTCAAACTTGTTGCTGCCTTGTGGCGCAAAGCCGAGTTGCTGAGTGCCCCACAAGGCGGTGGCGGCCAGCTCTTCGTTCACACCGGGTTGAAACACGATGTGTTGGGCTTTCAAATAATCTTTCGCTTTCCACAGCGCTTGGTCATAGGTGCCCAGGGGCGAACCACGGTAGCCGCTGATGAAGCCCGCCGTGTTTTTGCCTTGCAAGGCATCGCGTTGGCGCTGCAACATAGGCAGCTTGACCAAGGCTTGCACCCCGCTCATGAAGGCACGCCCCACGTCGAGGCTGTATTTGTCGTCCAGTGTGACGGTCTCGAGTGCGCGGCGGATGTGCTCGGGCAGAGGTGCGTTCATCGGTGTCTCCTTTTGGGTGATGTCGACTGTTGACCGACGATTCTTTCCAGAATTTGAGAAAAGCGAAACCAAGGCGCGTTACCTTGGAGACACGTGAGGGGTTGGAAGGCATCCAACGCCTGAGCGCCACAGCGCGAAAAACCCTGGCGCCGTCAGTGCATCAGGGCTTGTGTGGGTGCCGTCGTCTCCAGCGCCACCGGTGCTGGCTCAAAGCCCACCCCCCATTGCGCCACCTCTTGGAGCTTGTTGAGCAAGGTGACCATGACCTGCAACACCGACTGGTTCATTTGCACATTGACGCTTTGTTGCGTGACAAGCTGAAATTCGATGGAGGTTTGATCACCGTTTTGGTTCATCACCAAGCCCGTCACCAGCAGCGGTTCGTTCCCCAGTGGTTTTTCAGACGGTGCCTGGTAAGTTTCTTGGAAATTGGCGCGCTGCGCCACGGCTTGTTGCTGAAACTCTTGCATGGCCTGCGCCACCTGGGGTGGGTGTTGTTTTTCCAAAATTTGTACAGCCATTTGCTGCGTGCCTTGAATCAGGCTTTTGACCACAAAGCGCGTGAGCCAAAAGCTGAACTCCTGGTCCTGCGCCGTGTTGAAACGAAACAGCACTCGGTCTTCACGCGCCACCCATTCACCGTTGAATTGTTTGATACTCATCTCATCACCTTGGCCACAACACCCACAGCCTTAACGGCTGCTTCATACGTCCGGCAAAATCCCCCGCCTCGGGGCCGGTGCCGGCAAAGTAGTCGGCACGCACCGCACCCACAATGGCGCTGCCCGTGTCTTGCGCAAACACCAGGCGTTGCAAATTGGCGTTCGGCCCTGCACTGGCCAGCCACACGGGCGAAGCGTAGGGGATGGAATCTTTGTCCACCGCGATCGAACGGCCTGCGGTCAAGGGCACACCTTGGGCGCCACGCGGTCCGAGGTCAGCATCAGCCGCACTGCGCACCTCGGGCTTGAAAAACACATAGCGCGGATTGCTCCACAACATCTCTTGCACCAAGCGTGGGTTGCTTGGCTGGGTGCTGCTGATCCAAGCTTTGATACCGGGCCAAGAGGCATCCCGAATCAAGCCCCGGTCCAACAACCAACGGCCCACGCTTTGGTACGGCTGCTCATTCGAGCCCGCGAAGGCCAAGCGCACGACGCGTGTGCTGCCATCCGGGTTGGCGATGCGCACGCGGCCCGAGCCTTGGATGTGCAGCACCAGCGCATCAATCGGGTCGGCCAACCAAGCGACTTCGCGTCCACGCAAGGCCTCACGCGCTGGGGTCTGGGAGTCAATTTCTTGCCGCGTGAACCAAGGGCGGCCCGTGCGGCGTGCCTCGGCCAAACCATCGGGCGGGGCGTACAAGGGCACTTCAAAACCGGGGCGCATCTGGGCCGAGGCCTCAAACAAAGGTTCGTAATAGCTGGTCAGTAAACCGTCGCTGCTGCCGTCAAGAGCTTCCACGCGGTAGGGCTGCAAATGCGCCATCATCCACAGACGGCGGTCATCGTCGTTGCTCAACATCAGTTGGCGCACGTCTTGGCACAAGGGGGCAAACAAGGGGCCGGGGCGCTCGCAGTTTTGCAGCCAGGCATTCCAGGCCTCTTGCAAGTTGTCGCTGGTCCAACCGGGCAACTCGGCCCAAGAGACCTGCACCCAGCGGCTGCGGTAACTGGTTTGCGGGCTGGGCGTGCCGGGCATGCCGGCCAAAGCGCCGCTGGCACGTGGCAACTCTGCGGCAGGGCGTGCAGGCGCGCTGGGAGCAGGGCGTGCGTAATCGTCGACAGGCGCACGACGCGATGGCCCGGAGCCGCAGGCCACCAGGCTTCCTACAATCAGCGCCCACACCACACGCCACAGGAGTTGTCTCATGTTGTTGATTTTGCTTGAAGCCTTGGGCGCGGGTTGCATCTTGGTGCTGATCGTGTGGTGGACCATGTTCTCAGGCCGCAGCGAGGCCGAAGCCGAGCACGAAGCAGCCCAAGCCCAAACCGCCAAAGACACGAAAGACTGACTCATTCGCCGCGCAGCAAATTCGCCAACTCCACCGCGGACTTGACGGCCATTTTGTCGAACACCCGGGCACGGTGCACCTCGACCGTGCGCACGCTGATGTCGAGCTGATCGGCAATCAGTTTGTTCGGCAAGCCTTCCACCACCAAGCGCATCACATCACGCTCGCGGTCTGTCAGTTCCGACAAGTTGTGCTGCAAGCTTTGTTTGGCGCGCACGCTTTGCAGGTTGTGCGCCGAGCGCTGCAAGGCCTGTTCAATGCGATCCACCAGGGCGTTGTCAGAAAACGGTTTTTCGCAAAAATCAAAGGCGCCGCGCTTGACGGAGTCGACGGCCGTGGGCACATCGGCGTGGCCGGTCAAAAAGATCACCGGCAACACATCGAGCAATTGACGCTCTAACAGTTGCTCAAACAAGGCCAGGCCACTCATGCCGGGCATGCGCACATCCAACAACAAGCAACCCGGCTGCGAAGGCTGCCATACGCCATGCGGGTGCGCGTTGAGAAATGCGGCAAACGCATCGGCGCTGTCAAACGACTCACTCGGTAGACGACGCGAGCGCAGCAACCATGCCAGCGCTTCGCGCACACCCGCGTCGTCGTCCACGATGAAGACCAAAGCGTCTTGGGTGGGTTGCATGGTGTCAAATTCCTCGCATCAGGATTGGGGCAGGGTGAAGCTGAACACCGTGCCACGGGGTTGGTTGGGACGGTGGCTCAAAAAACCACCATGCTGTTCGACCACCGTGCGGCACAAACTCAGCCCCAAGCCCATGCCCTCGTCTTTGGTGGTGAAAAACGGGGTGAACAATTTTTCGGAAATCTCTTCGGCGATACCGCAGCCTAAATCCGCCACGGTGAACTCCAACCAACGGCTGACCGCATTCGACGCCGCCGGACGCACCGTGAGTGTGAGCACTTTTTTGTGTGTCGAATCGTCGAGCATGGCCTGCATGCCATTACGCGACAGGTTGAGCAGCACCTGCTCGACCATGGTGCGATCGCACAGCACTTGCGGCAAATCGTGGGGGCAACGCACATCCACGCGCACACCCAATTTACGCGCCTGCAAACTCACCAGCGGCATCACATCGTCGAGCAAGGTGCGTGGCGCCACGGCTTCACGGGCTTGGTCGCGGCGACGCACAAAGTCGTGCACGCTCTTGATGACTTTGCCCGCACGCTCGGCCTGTTGGCCAATGCGCTGGATGGCGCTGCTCAAGGTGTCGCTCAACTGTGGGTCGTGCAATGCGCCGCCTTGCAACAAATTCATGCTGCCCGTGGCATAGCTCGAAATCGCGGCCAAGGGTTGGTTGAGTTCATGGCTCAACAGCGAAGCCATTTCACCCACCGTGGCCAAACGTGCCGTGGCTTGCAAACGCTCTTGGCTGGCACGTGACAGCTCTTCCACCCGGCGCTGCTCGCTGATATCGAGCACCGCACTCATCCAGCCGGTCTGGGTACCCACGGCATTGATGAGCGGGGCTTCAAAAATCAAGACTGGAAAACGCTCACCGCTCTTGCGCATGAACACCGACTCCACGCCCTCGCGCGGTGGCGCGTTACCGGCCAATCGCAGGGCTTGGCGTTGACCGTATTCGTCAATGCGCTCGGGTGGCCAATACGGGGCGGGAATGCCATGACCCAGCAGCTCTTTGGCCTCAAAGCCCACCATCTCGCAAAACGCGGGGTTGACGTAGGTGATGCGACCTTGGCTGTCACGCGCACGCAAACCGGTGACCAAAGAGTCTTCCATCGCCTTGCGAAAGGCCAAGGCATCGGCCAAATCGGACTCGACTTTTTGACGCCGCCGCATGTCACGCGCCAACATCACAAGCACGGTCACCAAGGCAATGGCCATGGCGGTGACCAAGGCCGTCAACACATTGGGGAACAAATCAGGCGCCGCGCGCCAGCTGTCCATGCGCAACACCATGGTGTGGCCTGGCAAGTCCAGCAACTGGCGTGCCGTGAACACGCGGCTGCCACGCCGTGCCGTGCCGTGCATGGCCAAACGGGTGCCGTCGGCCTCGGTGAACGACAGCTCGCGGCTGCGCGCGAGCTGTGGTCCCACCATGTTGACCAACATTTCGTGCAGGGCGTAGCTGGCCACGGTATAGCCTGTCAATTGCCCATCGGTGATAACGGGCAAACACAGATCCATCACTTCAACGCCCAACCCGTCTTTTTGCGGCACATAGCTGCTGGTGCCATAACCCGGCCCGCTTTGTCGTTTGGCCACGGCGCAGGCTTGCACCACCTCGGGCTGTTTGGCTGAGCGCCCCATGCGCGCAAACACGGGCGCGCGAAATGGCGTGTCAACGGCGGCGATCACATTCAAATCCAGATCACGCCACTCGATGCGCAACCACTCGCGGTGCTCACGCAACAAAGCGGCGGCATCTTGCGCCCAGGGCACGGAGGTGCGGTCGGCGAATTGCAAGGCTTGCAAGCTTTGCGCGTTGCGGGTGAGGGCGGTGCGAATGTCAGTCACTGCATCGGAGGCATCACGCTCAATGCGTGTTTGCACTTGGCTGACCTCATAGCGCCCCGCCAACCAGACCAAGGTGCTGAGCATGCTGAACACCAGCAACACCAACAGCAGCCACAACGACCACCGACGCCACATATGACGCGCAGGAAACCGCATCAATCGACCTTGGTCACTTTGGGATTGGCCCAGGTGCCGTCCACATGAAATTCGGAAGTACCGGCACGCACCAAAGGCTTGCTCAAAATCAGTTGCGCCAGATAACTGGTCAAACCCACCAAGGGATTGATGGTGGCCATGTACAGCGAGGCGGTCCCGGCATTGATTTCAGGCACCACCACCACCTTGAGGTCTTGGGTTTCACGTGCCAAATCGGCGCGACCTTCGATCAAGGCGCCGGCGACCACGCCCTTCATTTGCAAGTTGTTGGTCATCGCAACGCCTTGCTCAATGCGCACGTCGCCACGCACAAAGTCGAACGCAAAACCGTCGCTGAACAAGTCGCTGAAATCCAAACTCAAACGGCGTGGCAAGGCTTGCAGATTAAGCACGCCCAGCAAACGCGCTGCGCCTGGATCGGTCTTTAAAAACTGACCTTTTTCAATCGACAAATTGAGCTTGCCACCCATGCTGGCGTAGTCCAGCGTAATGGGCGAACCTGCCCAGGACACTTGGCCCTCTAAGCGGCCATGGCCATCGCGCACCGCGTTGGGCGTGCCCAAACGGTCGAGGAGCTGACCGCTGTTGCGCACGTCCATCACAAAATTGAGTTGTGTGCGTCGATCCCGCGGGCCATCGGCAGCCCACGCACCACTGGCGGTCAGAGTGGCTTCGGGCAAGAGGATGTTGAATTTGTTCAAGCGCCACTCCCGCGTGGCCTGTGCACCGGTGCGGTTGATGGCGTCGATTTCAAGCCGCCCTAATTTCTTACCCCGTAAGGTCAAATCATTCACCACAATGTCCAGCGTGGGGATGCTGCTGGGTTGCTCGGTCAGCATGCTCTCCACATCCGGCACCAGGCTGGGTGGAATATTCAAATAGGACAGACGCGCAAACAGTTGTGCGGGCGTGTTGTCGTTGCCGGGACGAATCTCGGCGGAGCCGTTGAGTTCATCAGCGCTGATGTTCAAGCGCCACAGCTCGCCTTGACGCGTGCCGCCCACCAGCACGCGGTGGATCACGCGCTCAGTCACTTTGATTTGGTCTGCACGCAAGGCTAAAAAAGTCGGCACATAGTCTTGACCGTCTTCGGCGCTGGCCTCGATGCCGATTGGCACCACTTGCGATGTGGGCAGTTTGCCTTTGGCCTGCGTTTTCACCAACGGTGCGCCTGTGAATTGGGCGAGTGTTTCGTTCCATGCATCCAGATCGACCATGGGCAATTGCAGATTCAAACTCACGCCTGCATCACGCAACATCACACCGTCGGCCACCGTGGTGCCCACGGCAATGCCACCACGCACAACGCGCGCGCGGGGCCCGCTGAGGTCGCGTACATAGGTGGCGGCCACCACCCGACCCAAACTGACTTTAATTTGGTCTTGCAACACCTTGGTCTTGGGCACCAAAGAGTCACGGGTCAACTGTGACTCAAGGCGTAAAGGCAAGAACATGGCTGCGGTTTTGTTCAGCGGTGCAGGCAAGGCCAAGGCCATGCCTTTGAGGTCACTGGTGATCAGCAGCTCCGGTTGGCCGCGCCGCAGACCCAAGGTGGCGGCGTATACCGTGCTGCCCGTGGCCCGCTCGGCCAAACGCGAGGCAAAGCCAAACTCACGCGCTTGGCGCAAGCCTTCGGCGGTGAGGTTGCCTTTGATCTTGAGCTGCAAGGGCGTCTCTGCTTTGCTCACATCAAAGGACAAGCCGCCGTCGATTTGTGCCTCACCGCCGAGCACGCGCGCTTGCATGCCTTTGAGCTGCAAACCTTGCTCTGTGAATTGCAACAGCCCTCGGGTGCGCTTGAGCACAGGCGTGCCCGGCATCACCTGCACATCGTTGTCGATAAAGTTCACACTGCCTTGAACTTTGGATTGGGTCAAGGCGTTCAAAGGCAAGGTCAAGGCCAACTTGAAATCGGCATGGCCACTGGCTTGGCTTTTCTCCAATACCTTGGCCGTCAACTCATTGAGGGCCGAATGTGCGATGAGGTTCAGCACCTCGGGCAAGGGGCCACGGGACTCGCCACTGACATGCACTTGCGCTTGTGCCAAATTGGCAATGTGAGCTTCCAGTTTTTGCCAGCTCACATGCGGCGCACCGTCGAGCTGGCTGCTGCCTTTGAAGTGCATGGCGCTGCGCTCAAACACCAGTTCGCCATGGAGCTCGGTCAACGCAGGCCAGAGGGGCGCTGCGCTCACACCTTTGGCCACGACCGGGGGTGGTACATAGGCGTATCGACCCTGCGCAATTTGGGCGGCAATGCGAAACTCACCGAGCTTGGGATCGGTGAATGGCATGTCGTTCAAATCGCCGCGCAAGCGAAGCTTGACCTTGCTGGCACTGCCCGCCTTGACCGCATCACGTACATAGCTGCGCACATCCGCAGACAACACATTGGGCAGGTAGCGATGCACTTGCGCCACATTGGCACGGCTGAGCGTTGCCGTGAGATCCAACACACCCGGTAAGCGGGCAGCGCCTACCCCTGTTTTCCAACTGCCACTGAACTCACCCGCTAAATCCGCGTTTTGCACACTGCCTTGGCTGATTTGCAGACCGATCTCATCGCCCTTGAACTGCCACGCGAGCTGTGCCTGCGCCTCGTCCAATGCCAAACGCGGATCGTCCAACCCCAGGGGCAAGGTCATGCTGCCATTTTGAATGTGCACCCGTGCTGTGCCACTGTGTTCGTTGAGATCGAATTCCACATCGGCACCTTGGACGCCGGGCAGATTGGCCAGGGCATGGGGAGCCGACGCATCGTGCAACCATTGCAACTGCTTGACCGAACCACGTGCGGTGTATTGCGTTTTCACTTGGCCATCGGCTGCGTGAGCCGTGAGCCAGTTGGCTTTGAGCTGATTGACTTGACCCTTGGGTTGCCAACGCGCCAAAGACGTGCGCATGGCATCTGGCAGAGGCAAGCGTTGGCTAATTTGCGCCAGCGCACCTAAGTCGAGCCGATCGGCAGTGACCGCGCCAGAGTTGAAATTGCTGCCACGCCAGTTCACACGCAGCACGCCACCAGGCCACTGTTCGCCGTCTTGGGTTTCGAACATCAGGTCTTGGCTGCTGACCTCCACCTCATCGTCTTGCCAATGGCCACCCAGGCGACCGCGGATGTGACGCAAGTTCAAAGGCTTCAAATTTGCACCCAGGTGCACGTCCACCGCGTCCAACGCCACATCGGCCGTCACACCCACAGCTTGGCCCTGCACGATGTCGGTCCACACGCGCACGGCGCCTCGGCCCTCTTGCAAGGATAGGCCTTGATCCATCGCCATCCATTGACGCAAGCTCGAGAGATCGACATGGGGTGCATCGGCAAACAACTCACCGGTCCAATGCCGCACATCACCTGCTCGCTGCCACGGGGTTTGCTGAAACTTGCCAATGAAGCGCATGCGCTGACCAAAATCTGGCGGTGGCGTGACGTCGACGCGTACATGGTGGTGGTGCCATGGGTTTTGCATCACCACATCGACCTGGGTCAAGCTCAATGTGGGGCCGTTCACGCCATGGCGGCTTTCATCGCGCCAATGCACCATGCCTTGACGCACCACAAATTCGGGTTGTCCAAAAAACCAATCGGCGGCGCTGCCATCACCCGAGGCACCCGTGTCAATACCTGCAACCCACACATGGCCTTGCGTGTCACGACGAATGTCGAGTTCGGGTCGGTCAATGACAAGTTGCTCAAAATGGCCGCGCACCAAGGAACGTGGTGAAATCGCAGCCAACACACGTGACAAACGCAGGGCCTCGCGGCCTTGGGCATCGAACAGCTGCACGTCATTGATTTCAAATGCTGGCACCAGCCACCCGCCTTGGGCGTTGATGCTGCCGATGTGCACCCGCATTCCCATGGCGCGTGAGGCTTGCTGTTGCAGCAGCTCACGGTAATCACCGATTCGCGGCACAATGAAAACATGCAGTGCAGACCATACCAAAAACACTGCCACCCACGCAAATGCCACCCAACCCAATGCAAGGTTGGCCACACGCACCCACCGCGAGGGCGGAGTGGCAGCAGCTGAGGTAGGCGCTAACGATTCGGACAAATTTTTCATGGTGTTCACAACGTGACCGGAATTATCCCCCTCTCGATGGACGACTTGAGCGCGTATTCGCGCTTTGTGCAACGTCTGCGCCGCCGTTACGCGGCCGAGTTGAGCCTGCTGCCAGCGGGCGAGCCTGTGATGGCCAGCCTGCAAGGCTGTTTCGACGCTTTGCGGGCGCAACACAGCAGCGCCGACGCCTTGCGCATCCTGCGCCAGTTGGTGATGGAGCGTTTGGTGGTGCTGGACACCACGCAGCAAGCGCCGCTGTCGGTGGTCACACGCGCAGTGACCGAGTTGGCCGAATTCGCACTGGACGTGGCCTTCACCGAAGCCCAAACCCAGCTCGATGCCCGCCACGGCATGCCCACCACACCCAACGGGCAGCGCGCGGTGATGTGGATTGTGGGCATGGGCAAATTCGGCGCCCGCGAGCTCAATGTCTCCAGCGACATTGATCTGATTTATGTGTACGACGAAGACGGCGAGACCACCGGCTTGCCCGATGGCCGTGGCCGCGTCAGCAACCACGACTACTTTGCCAAAGCAGTCAAGATCATCTACAGCATGGTGGGCGACACCACCGAACATGGCTTTGTGTTTCGCATGGACTTGGCTTTGCGGCCCAACGGCAATTCCGGGCCCAGTGTGGTCTCACGCCAAGCCTTGGAAGAGTACTTCTTGGTCCAAGGCCGCGAATGGGAGCGCTTTGCGTGGCTCAAGAGCCGTGTGGTGGCGCCCTTGCAAGAACCCAACAACGCACTGCGCAATGCATTCGAGCTGCGCGACACGGTGCTGCCCTTTGTGTTTCGTCGCTACCTGGACTACAGCGTGTTTGAGTCCTTGCGTGGCTTGCATCAGCAAATTCGCAACCATTCGGCCAAACGCAGTGCGGGACGCCCCGAGCGGGCCAACGATGTCAAGCTCTCACGCGGTGGCATCCGCGAAATTGAATTCACGGTACAGCTGCTGCAGGTCGTGCGCGGCGGGCATTTTCCGGAGTTGCGCACCCGGCCCACACTCAAAGCGTTGCAACGTCTGAGTCAAGCCAATCTGATGCCTGTGGCCACGGCCGAAGCGCTGGCCCAGGCCTATGTTTTTTTGCGCCAAGTCGAGCACCGCATTCAGTATCTGGATGACCAGCAAACCCATGTGCTGCCCACCCAGGATGCCGATCTGAATTGGATCGCCCTGACCTTGGGCTATGGCGATGTGTGTGACTTCTTGACGCAACTCGACAGCCACCGCGAATTGGTGGCGCATGAATTTGACCGTTTGTTGGGCCAAGGTGACAGCGACACCGCCAGCAACGCCACTGCGGACTGCAAGGGCTGCAAGCCCACCGGTCAACCCGAATGTTTTGACTTGGAATCGCTGCTGCCACACCTGAGCGAACGTTTGCGTGCACGCGTGGCGGATTGGGCCGATCAGCCCCGTGTACGCGCCTTGCGCGACGAAGGCATGCAACGCTTGCTCAAGCTGTTGCAACGGACCAACGCCTGGGTCGAAGAAGGACGTGTGAGCGAAGAAGCCGCTGTGCGCTGGAGCGACTGGATGGAGCCGCTGCTGCGACGCGAAAGCTATTTAGCCCTGTTGATCGAACGCCCACGCGTGCACGAGCAGCTCATGCGCTTGCTTGGGCTGGCCCGCTGGCCCGCCAAGTATTTGTTGCAGCACCCGGGCGTGATTGACGAGCTGGCCAGTGAAGCCTTGCTGGCTGAGCGCTTTGTGGCTGCGAACTTTGAACAAGAGTTGGAACAACGCTTGGTCGCCCTGCAATCCATGGGGCAGGCCGATGAAGAAACACTGCTCAACCTGCTGCGCCGTGCGCACCATGCCGAGGTGTTTCGCACCTTGGCGCGCGATGTGGAAGGACGCATCACAGTCGAACAAGTGGCCGATGACTTGAGCGCCTTGGCCGACTGCATTCTCAGAGTGACCTGCCGTTGGGTCTGGCAACACTTCAAGCAACGCCACCGCGATGAACCGCAATTGGCGATTTTGGCGTATGGCAAATTGGGTGGCAAAGAGTTGGGCTACGGCAGCGACCTCGACATCGTGTTTGTGTACGAAGACGCGCACGAGCGCGCAGGCGAAATTTATGCTGCATTTGTGCGCAAGCTCATCAACTGGCTGACCGTCAAAACCGGCGAGGGCGATTTGTACGAAATCGACACGGCCCTGCGCCCCAACGGCAACTCAGGCTTGTTGGTGTCCCCCTTTGAGGCTTATGCCAACTACCAAGAACAACGCGGTGAAAACACCGCCTGGACCTGGGAACACCAGGCCATGACACGGGCACGTTTTTGCCTCGGCACAACCGGCTTGAAAGAACGCTTTGACGGCGTGCGCGCCAAGGTCATCACGGCGCAACGCGACCACACCGCACTGGCACAAGAAATTGTGGCCATGCGCGACAAGCTGCGCGCCGCACACAGCGTCAAATCTGATTTGTTTGACGTCAAACACAGCGCCGGAGGCATGGTGGATGTGGAATTCGCCGTGCAGTATTTGGTGTTGGCCCATGCGCGTCAACACCCGGTGCTGCTGGGCAACGTCGGCAACATTGCTTTGTTACTGGCCGCCGAACAAGCGGGTTTGCTGCCTGCGGGTGTGGGCCAAGCCGCTGGCAGCGCCTACCGCGAATTGCGCCGCATTCAGCACCAAGCGCGCCTGGACGAGCAACCCACCCAAGTGCCGCAAAAAGATCTGGACGCCGAAAGCAACGCCATCTTGGCCCTGTGGCACGCCGTGTTTGGCGCTCCGCACTGACTTGCGCTGCGCATCAACAGCGCATGCTCAGCCCTGGCGAATTTTTTTCACCAGCGCGGTGGTGGAGTAACCATCCACGAACGGAATGGCTTGGGCGCGGCCACCGTAGGCCATCACCACCTGGGTCTCCGCTAGCTGACTCATGTCGTAGTCGCCGCCCTTGACCAACACGTCTGGGCGTAGTTCGGTGATCAATTCCAGCGGTGTGTCTTCATCAAACCATGTCACCAAACTCACCGACTCCAATGCAGCCATCAGCGCCGCACGATCGGTTTCGTTGTTGAGCGGTCGGTCCGGGCCTTTGCCCAAACGGCGCGCCGAAGCGTCGCTGTTGAGTGCCACCACCAAACTGCCGCCCAGCATGCGTGCTTGTGCCAGATAACTGGCATGGCCGCGGTGCAGCACATCGAACACGCCGTTGGTGAAGACCACCGGACCTCGCGATCGCAAGGCGTTCACACGCGCCACCGCGTCATGACGTGACACCAATTTAGAAAGAAAAGAGGGGGCGGGCAGCGTGGTGTTCATGCGCCAATTTTAGGTCCACGCCACACAGCCCAAGCGTTCAAGACTTGCTGGCTTGCTGCTTGCGCCAACGCTTGATTTCGTTGCTGATGCCCACCAAATCCCGCAGCACCACCGCATGGGTTTGCTCGCGCCGTTGCAAAGCGGGACATTGCCCACCGGCCCATACCTCTACCGTGGCCGGTAGCAACTGACGCAGCTCGCCCAAGCCGTCCACCACGTGGTTGGCGTTCATGCTCATGCTGAAACTCAAAGCCACCACATCGATGTTGTGCGCTACCACCGCTTGAGCAATGTCACGCAACGGCGTTTGCGTACCCAAAGCGATGCAGCGGCAACCTTCCAGCGCCAGCATGCTCTCGGCCATCAACAGCCCCAGACCATGTGACTCTTGCGGAAATGTGGTCAGCAGCACAACCGGGGCGCCATCGCTCGCATGTTCGGTCAGGGTATTGATGGCATGACGCAGCAAGCCTGTCACGCATTCGGTGTAGGCATGCTCTTCAAACACTTCCAATTCGCCACGCATCCACGCATCCCCCACGGCCGAGGTCAAGGGCGCCACCAAGTCAGTCACAAAGTACTTGAGCCCTTCGCGCGCCAAGACTTGGTTCAGTTGGCGGCGCAAACCATCGCTGTCGTGGGCGGTCAACAAAGCGATGTATTGGCGAACATCAACCTGCGCTGCAGCGGCATCTTGGTGCAGCGGCTGCGGTGATGCGACTTGGGCCTGGCTCAGCTGCTGGAGTTGCTCCACCGATTGCGCCACGATGCGGCCTGGCCGGTGGCCTTGGTCCATCAATCTCTTGATGATTCGCAGCTTCTCAACTTGTGCCATGGGATAGACGCGTTCGCCATGGGCATCACGAGCTGGCGTTGGAAAACCATAACGCCGCTCCCACACACGCAGTGTGTCTTTGCCAATGCCCGTGTCACGTTCAACGGCGGCGATGGATAAAACGATGTGATTGAAGGGTTCGTGGATGTTCATGGTGTGGCGCTATTCCAAATCAAAACCAAATCAAAAACCAAGGGATTTCCTTGTCCTAGACAATATCTTAAGAATACGCCATGATTGGGCATGATGAAAGACAAATTTATGCGCTTTATTTTGTACGCTTTTGTATACGCCTTGACAGGACTCAGCCCTCAGCTGTCATGGGCCGCCGCAGACAGTGCTGCTCAGGGGGTGCCTGCAGCGACATGCCCCCGTATCCTGCAGCACACGGTGTTGCGTCTGCAGGACGAAAAACCGCAGGCCTTGTGCCAGTACGCGGGGCAGGTGCTTGTCGTGGTCAATACAGCGAGTTATTGCGGCTTTACCTCCCAGTACAAAGGGCTGGAAGCCTTGTCAGCCAAATACAAAGACCGCGGTTTGGTGGTGCTGGGTTTTCCGTCCAACGATTTTTCGCAAGAACCCGACAGCAACGCCAGGATTGCCGATTTTTGTGAAAACACCTTTGGCGTGAAGTTCCCCATGTTTGCCAAGACCACGGTGCGCGGCCCCGACGCCTTGCCCCTCTACAAACAGTTGGCCGACATCACCGGCACCACACCGAAGTGGAACTTTTACAAGTACATCATCAGCCGCGATGGCCAGCACATCAAGAGCTTCAGCAGCATGACCGGTCCGCAAGACAAAAGCTTTGTGCAAGAAGTTGAAAAGCAATTGGCGCTCAAAGGGGCTGGTCAATGACGCAACGCGTTGCCATTGTGGGTTCCGGCATTTCGGGACTATCTGCTGCCCACCATTTGCACGGCCATGCCGAGATCACGCTGTTTGAAGCGGGTGATTATTTTGGCGGTCACACCCACACGGTGGATGTCACATTGCCCACCGCCACAGGCTTGCAAACCCATGGCGTGGACACCGGTTTTCTGGTCTACAACGAGCGCACTTACCCCGGCTTGATTGGGCTGTTCGATGAACTGCAGGTCGCCACCGCCAAATCGGACATGTCGTTTTCGGTACAAGTGCCGGGCGCGCCTGGGCAGCGTGCCTTGGAATGGAATGGCGCCAACTTGAACACGGTGTTTGCACAACGCAGCAATGTGTTCAAACCCCGCTTCTTGCGCATGCTGCGCGATGTGGTGCGCTTCAACACCTTGGCCACGGCCTTGGCCGAACGCAACCAAGACCATGAACTGGCGCAACCCTTGCGCGCGTTTTTGCAAGCCCATGCCTTTGGCGACACCTTCCGCGACTGGTACTTGCTGCCCATGTTGGGCTGCATTTGGAGTTGCCCGACCGATCAAATGCTCGAGTTTCCGGTCGCCACCATGATTCGGTTTTGCCACAACCATGGCCTGATCCAAGTCAACAACCGTCCGCAATGGCACACGGTGGCAGGCGGTGCGCGTCACTATGTGGAAAAAATTGTGGCCCGCATCACAGACAAACGTCTGAACACCCCCGTGCTGCGCATTGAGCGCGATACCCAAGGCGTCACCGTGCACACGCACTCGGGCAGCGAGCGCTTTGACGCCGTCATCCTGGCCACCCACGCCGACCAATCGCTGCAGATGCTGGCCGCGCCCACACCGCAAGAACACGCCACACTGGGCGCCATCCGCTACCACCCCAACCGCGCGGTGCTGCACACCGACACCTCGGTCATGCCGCAGAAAAAGCTCGCCTGGGCGGCATGGAACTACGAACGCGCGGCGCAGCACCACACCGAATCGGCACGCGTATGTCTGCACTACTGGCTGAATTTGTTGCAGCCCTTGCCGTTCACGCAAGACGTGTTGGTGTCGCTCAACCCGGTGCGCGAAATCGACCCTGCCCATGTGCTGGGGTCTTATGACTACGCCCATCCGGTGTTTGACTTGGCCGCCATTCAAGCGCAAAAACAGATGCCGCAATTGCAAGGCCAGCAACACACCTGGTTCGCCGGCGCATGGATGGGCTATGGTTTTCATGAAGACGGCTTCAAAGCCGGGCGTGCTGCCGCACAGAGTTGGTTGGCAGCTTGAAGACACACTGAGCCTGTGATGCATCCAACACAACCGCAAACGCCGTCCACGCTCAATGCGCCGCCAGGCATAGCGCATGACGGTGCGGTGAGCGCAGACTCTGTGTCGCGGGCGGCCTCTCATGCCAGGCCTGAGGGGGGTCTGATTGGCTTTGGTCAAGTGCGCCACACGCGCTTGCGACCCAAGCACCACGCATTTGCCTATGCCACTTATTTTTTGATGCTGCCCATGCGCAGCATGGCACAGCACGGCAGCCACAACTTGCCCGTCAACCGCTGGGGCGCCATCAGCTTTCACGATGCGGACCATGGCGATGGGCGCAGCGCAACGCAAGGCGGCGCGCTCGCCTGGCTAGATGCGTTGCTGCACAGCGAAGGCATCGCCGACGCGACAGGCGAAGCTTGGTTGCACTGCTACCCGCGCGTGCTGGGCTACACCTTCAAGCCCGTGAGCTTTTGGTATTGCCATGCAACAGACAACACGCTGCGGGCCATTGTAGTGGAGGTGAACAACACCTTTGGCGAACGCCATTGCTATTTGCTAGACCGGCCACGCTATGGCACAGAACAACGCGCCCGCAAAGTGTTTCATGTGTCGCCCTTTTGCGACGTGCAAGGCGACTACCGCTTTCGCTTCATGCGGACCGCAGACCGCACGGTCGCCCGTGTGGACCACGACGATGCCCTCGGCCCTTTGATTGAAACCAGCGTGAGCGGTGCGCTCGAACCGATCACGCCCGCAGCCCTGCGCCGCGCGCTGTGGGGCTACCCCCTGATGACGCTGATGGTGATGGCCCGCATCCATTGGCAGGCCTTGAAGCTGTGGCTCAAGCGCGTGCCATTTTTCAGCAAACCGATACCCCCCTCCGATTTTTTGACCCGTTGATGTTGAGACACCCCATGAACACCTCCACAACCTCACGCTCTACCACCTCTTCCACGCAAGCCATGCCCGCTGCGGCACGTCGCGTGGTGGGTTTGTTGCAACGTTTGCAGCACGGCACCTTGCACGTGCAGTGGCCCGATGGCCGCGTGGAGCAATTTGGTTCTTTGCCTGCTTCTGGCCAAGGCCTCAACGCCACCTTGCATTTGCACAGCTGGGCACCGCTCACGCAGGCCCTGAAGTCCGGCGACATTGGGTTTGCAGAGAGCTACATTGCCGGTGAATGGACCACCAACAACTTGGCTGATTTGCTGCAACTCTTGGTGGCCAACCGCCGCGACATGGAAGAGGTGATTTACGGCCATTGGCTCGGTCGCTTGTTTTATCGCGTGCGCCACTTGTTGCATCGCAACACGCGCAGCAACAGCAAGAAAAACATCCACGCCCACTATGACTTGGGCAATGCGTTTTATGAACTGTGGTTGGATCCGACGATGAACTACTCATCGGCTTGGTTTGGCAACGACCGCACCCAACCCATGGCCGATGCACAAACCGCCAAAGTGCGCCGCGCACTGCGCATGGTGGACGCCAAAGCGGGCGACCGCATTCTTGAAATCGGTTGCGGTTGGGGTGCTCTGGCCGAGCTGGGGGGCACCGAGTTTGGCGCCCACATGAGTGGTGTCACCCTGAGCCATGAGCAACTCGACTTTGCGCTGCAACGCATGGACAGGTTGGGTTTGAGCGAACGCAGCAACCTGCGCTTGCAAGACTACCGCGACATTGATGACGGTCCCTATGACGCGATTTGCTCCATCGAAATGTTGGAAGCCGTCGGCCAAGAATATTGGGCCACCTACTTTGAGAGCGTGGCGCGCTTGCTCAAGTCTGGCGGCAAGGCGTGCATCCAGACCATCGTGATTGACGATGCGCTGTTTGAACGCTATGTGAAAAGCACCGACTTCATCCAGCAGTACATCTTCCCTGGCGGGTGCTTGCCTTGCCCGCGTGAGTTCCGCGCACAGGCCGCACGTGCAGGCCTCAAGGTGGTGGACGAATTGGCCTTTGGCTTGGACTATGCCGAGACCTTGCGACGCTGGCGCCACCAGTTCATGGCCGACAAAGCGCAGGTGTTGCAGCTGGGCTTTGACGAGCGCTTTGTGCGCATTTGGGAGTTTTATTTGGCCTACTGTGAGGCCGCTTTTGAACAGCACAACATTGACGTTGTGCAATACACCTTGGTGAAACCATGATGAATCGACGCAAACTCTTGGCGCACAGCGCCACTGGCATCACGGCTGTCAGCGCGCTGGGGTTAGCCGGCTGCGCAGGCCCCACGGTGGACGACTACGCGCAAGAAAAACCAGCGCTGGATTTGCGCAGCTACTTCAACGGCACGGTTGACGCCTGGGGCGTGTTCACCGATCGCCAAGGCAAAGTGGTGAAACGCTTCACGGTGGAGATGCTGTGTACCTGGCAAGGTGAACAAGGCGTGCTGGATGAAAGCTTTACCTACTCCGACGGCACGTCTGAGAAACGCATCTGGCGTTTGACGCACTTGGGTGAAGGTCGCTACCAGGGTACAGCAGGCGACGTGGTGGGTACCGCGAGCGGCCAAACCCGCGGCAACACCTTCCGCTGGGGCTACACCTTGGCCTTGCCCGTCAATGGCACAGTGTTGAACGTCAGCATGGATGACTGGATGTATTTGATGAACGAACGCGTCATGCTCAACAAAGCACGCATGAGCAAATGGGGCATCCATTTGGGTGATGTGACCTTGTCGTTCACGCGCCGGGCTTGAGATGGCCTGGCTGCAACCCATGAACCCACCCCTCACCGACTGGCAAGGTCGCAGTGTGTGGCTGGTGGGCGCATCGAGCGGCATTGGTTTGGCCACCGCACACGCGCTGCATGCGGCGGGCGCACGGGTGGTGGTGTCGGCACGCAAGGCCGAATTGCTGCAACACTTTGTCGACACCCACGCCGGTGCCCAAGCCGTGGTGCTGGACGTGGGCGATGCCCAAGCCATCGCCCGCGCTGCGGCGTATGTAGAAACACAGCAAGGCTTGGATGTGGTGGTCTACTGCGCGGGCTATTACAAGCCGGTACGTGCCACCGCATATGCACTGGACGAGATGCTGCGCCACCAAGAGGTGAACTATGTCGGCGCTTTGCGCGTGCTCGATGCAGTGTTGCCGCCTTTGTTGGCTCAAGGTCATGGCCACATCAGTTTGGTGGCCAGCGTGGCGGGCTACCGTGGCCTGCCGCAAAGCCTGGCCTATGGCCCGACCAAAGCAGCCTTGATTCATTTGGCCGAGGCTTTGTATTTGGATGTGAGCGCCAAGGGCTTGGGCGTGAGTGTGGTCAACCCTGGGTTTGTGGAAACACCGCTGACCGCAGGGAATGACTTTCACATGCCAGCACTGATTCAGCCCGCCGAAGCAGCGCATCAGATGTTGCGCGCTTGGGCACAAGGCGCGTTTGAAATTCATTACCCCAAGCGGTTCACGCGCTGGCTCAAGCTGATGCGTTTGTTGCCTTATCGACTTTATTTTGCGCTCGTGCGTCGCACGACGGGGTTGTGACGCATTGCACAATGGCGCAACACCACACGTCCACAGCGCCACCACCATGCACCTGATGCCAGCCACCACGCCCGAAGCCGCACTGCAAAACGTGGTGCATTTTTTTGAGCATCTGCAACCCGCCGATGTGGCGCGCATTGCTGAGATTTACACGACAGATGCGCAGTTCAAAGACCCGTTCAACGAAGTGGAAGGTGTCCCCGCGATCGAACATATCTTTGCCCACATGTTTGAGGCCTTAGAGGCGCCACGATTTGTCATCACCCAACAAGTACAGCAAGGTGCCCAGTGTTTTGTCACCTGGGATTTCTTGTTTGCCATGCGCCGCCTGGATGCGGGCAAGACGCAGACCATTCGCGGCGCCAGTCATTTGGTGTTGCGCCAAGAGTCAGGCATATGGCGTGTGGCCGTGCACCGCGATTATTGGGATGCCGCCGAAGAGCTGTACGAAAAGTTGCCCGTGGTGGGTGCTCTGATGCGGTGGCTCAAACGGCGCGCGAACAGTTGATCAAGCCGGCGCGGTGTCCTTGAAGCTTTGACGTTGCGCCAAACGTTCGTACAAGCCCCCCAGATTGGGGTGCTGATTGCGCCAGTCGATGGTTGGAAAGCGAAAATCCAAGTACCCCAAGGCGCTGCCCACCGCAATGTCGCTCAAGCTCAGGTGAATGCCCACGCAGTGGCTGCGCTCGCCCAAAGCACGACTCATGGCGACCAAGCTGTCGTTGATTTTTTTCATCTGACGGTCGATCCACGCCTGGCTGCGTTCGCCGTCTTGGCGTCCTGGCCAGGTGGCTTCGAGGCGCGCGAGGATAGCCGCATCCAACAAACCGTCGGCCAAGGCTTCCCAGGTTTTGACTTCGGCGCGTTCGCGGCCGCTGCCTGGAATGAGCTTGCCCACGGGGGAGAGCGTGTCCACATATTCCACGATCACACGTGAATCAAACAAGGCTTCGCCGCCTTCCATGATGAGGCAAGGGACCTTGCCCAAGGGGTTGGAGGCCGAAATGGTGGTGTCGGCGGCCCAGACGTCTTCAGGCACAAACTGGTAGTCCAGCTTTTTTTCGGCCATGACGATGCGCACTTTGCGCACATAGGGGCTGGTGATGGCACCAATAAGTTTCATACATTGCTTGAGAATTGAATTGACGCCCATTTTATAGAGCTGCATTGCATGCACTTGGCTTGGATGCACCACCTAAAATCCAAGGATGAGTCAAACACACAGCATTTCCCAAGTCGTGGCCCTGTCGCCCCTGGATGGCCGCTACGCCAACAAACTCGCCACACTTCGCCCTTTGATGAGCGAGCAAGGCTATATGCACCGCCGGGTGCAAGTTGAAATCGCCTGGTTCATCGCCTTGAGCGATGCCGGCTTTGCCGAGTTCAAGCCCTTGAGCGCCGCCTCGCGCAGCTATTTGCTGGGTTTGGTCGCCAATTTTTCGACCGAAGACGCACTGGCCATCAAAGAGATTGAAAAAACAACCAACCACGACGTCAAAGCCGTAGAGTACTGGATCAAAGACCAATTCAAAGGCCATGCCGAGTTGGAAGCAGCGGCTGAATTTGTGCACTTCGCCTGCACCAGCGAAGACATCAACAACACCAGCCATGCTTTGCAACTGCAAGCGGGCCGTGATGAAGTGATCTTGCCGGGCTTGGATGGCTTGATCGCCAAGATGCGCGAGATGGCCCACGCCTTTGCCGATGTGCCCATGCTCAGTCGCACCCACGGCCAAACCGCCAGCCCTACCACTGTGGGCAAAGAGATCGCCAACGTGGTGATGCGTTTGAAACAAGTGCGCGAGCGCATTGCCAACGTGCAGATGATGGCCAAAATGAATGGCGCCGTGGGCAACTACAACGCCCACCTGAGCGCCTGGCCTGACTTTGACTGGGAGGCCTTCAGCCAGAAGGTCATCGAAACCCCCGCACCGTTGGGGCTAGGCCTGACCTTCCAGCCCTACAGCATTCAAATTGAGCACCATGACTACATGGCCGAGTTGTTCGATGCGGTGGCGCGTGCCAATACGATTCTGATTGACTGGTCGCGCGATGTGTGGGGCTACGTGTCCTTGGGTTATTTCAAGCAACGCTTGAAGGCGGGCGAAATTGGCTCATCCACCATGCCGCACAAGGTCAACCCGATTGACTTTGAAAACGCCGAAGGCAATTTGGGTCTGGCCAATGCCTTGCTCAAGCACTTGAGCGAAAAGCTGCCCATCAGCCGCTGGCAGCGCGATTTGACCGACTCCACCGTGTTGCGCAATATGGGCGTGGCGCTGGGCTATGCGGCACTGGCCTACCAATCGTTGAGCGTGGGCTTGAACAAACTCGAACTCAACCGCGAAGCCCTCGAGGCCGACCTTGACGCAGCGTGGGAAGTGCTGGCCGAACCCATCCAAACCGTGATGCGCCGTTACGGCGTGCAAGGCGCTTACGAGCAGCTCAAAGAAGTCACGCGTGGCAAAACGGTGACGGCGCAAGCGCTGCATGGTTTGATTGCCTCGCTGCAAATTCCGCAAGCCGACAAAGACCGCTTGCTGGCCATGACGCCTGGCAGCTATGTGGGCAAAGCCGCCGAACTCGCACGTCGCGTTTAAACAGATGGCGATCAAATCCACCATCTTCAAAGCGAACGTTCAGATCGCCGACATTGACCACGGCTACTACGCCGACCACGCGCTCACTCTGGCGCGCCATCCCAGTGAGACCGACGAGCGCATGATGGTGCGCTTGGTCGCGCTGTCGCTGCAAGCGCACCAGCTGCAAGACATGTGCGGTGGCGACGGTGTGCTGGCGTTTGGTGCCGGCTTGTCCGACCCCGACGAACCCGATGTGATGCTGACCGATTTCACCGGCCGCAAACGCCTGTGGATTGAAGTTGGGCAACCGGAAGAAAAACCGCTGCTCAAGGCGTGCAGCAAGGCTGACCAAGTGATGTTGTATGTGTTCTCCAGCGCGGGCGACGTGTGGTGGAAGAACATGCAAAACAAACTCATCAAACCGACCACCTTGCAGGTGTGGCGCATTCCAAGCAGTGCTTCGCAAGACTTGGCCAAATTGGCCGAGCGCAGCATGCAACTGCAAGCGACCATTCAAGAGGATGTGGTGATGATGAGCAACGGAAAGACCACCGTAGACATTGAGTGCGAGCGCTGGAAATAAGGCTTACTCAGCCTTCGCGTCGTCGCTCACATCGACCGATGCAGAGGCCAACGCACGCTCCGCATATTTGTTGAAACGCCAAGACGTGCCAATCATGGTGATGCGTCGCCACGTGCTGCGCTTCTCGCCGGGCGACATTTCAGGCCAGTACTGAACTTCTTCGAAGGTGCGACCACAGCCTTTGCACTCCTCATCGCCTTGGCTGGTCGAGCAAATGG
>Ga0228701_1000280_pt1 | contig 46293 bp, 49 predicted proteins | sample McNCre117_Aug_MG_2_FD_178017 | JGI IMG/M metagenome (GOLD analysis project Ga0228701, IMG submission 178017) | Freshwater microbial communities from McNutts Creek, Athens, Georgia, United States - 11-17_Aug_MG | ecosystem: Environmental > Aquatic > Freshwater > Creek | place: USA: Georgia... | reverse complement strand
CACTGTCGATGGCCTCACACAGGGTGAACTGGAGAAGTTGTTGGGGATGCCGGTAATGACTTAACCACAAAAGAATAAGGGCCCGGAAAATTCCGAGCCCTTATAGATGGTGGTGGTAGCGGGATTCACATCATCCTCGGCAAGCCCCATGCATTGGTGTATCAGTTCGTTCTAAGAATTTAGATACCAACTCAAGTTACCTTAAAGCAACTTAGTTGGTTTTCTAACCCGTCGTTTAGATTCTAACTAATCTAGAAGTCACCGCCAAGCGCATGGGCACCTAAGCAGACGTAAATCTTGAAAAGACCATGTGTGACTTATTACGTCAATCAGTCAATCGCACTTCCGACACAGCTTCCCATGTAATCATGCAGGTCGATGATTTTTGTTTCTGGCGTATCCAAAATTGGATGGATGCTTTAGTCTGCTTGAGGCTGGAAGCGGTCATTTAGTTAGATCGCACAAGGTCTCTTGAGATAATTACGATTCGTCTAGGGTCGTTGGGCGCTTTTCTGATTGGATAGGTCATGGCACTCCCTGTTAAGCAACGCGAGGCAGCATGAGAGGCCCAAGATACAAGATCACTGCATCACGTAGCTCGCGCAGACTCCGTTCTTCAGCAGCGCCTGTATCTGTGAGTTCAAGGGCCAAGATAAGAGTTTCCAGCATTTTCTCTGGCAAATAACCCATGTATTGCGCAGCCAATTTGTAGTATGACTTAGCCGGAAAATCACGAATAAACTCATCGGCAGTACCGTTCAGTGACGTTAGCAGGCGCGTCTCCTCTTCATCGATGACTGTTTGCATGTAGGTTGGCCAGCCCCCAGCAGGCGCTGCATTGATGAAGTCTGTTTTTACTTTTGCTAAGTCAGGGGCCGGTTTTATTGGATTAAGAAGAGATCGTTGTTCGACTTCTACGCGCAATTTGGCGCGCTGCAAGATTTCTTTGTTGAGCGTTGGGCCGACAAAGCGTGTTCGTACCTCTGCCATGAATGCTTGGAATGCTGCTTGAGGGTCGGCGACGCCGTTCTTTTTGGCTAGAGCAATAAAGACTGGTTCACAGCAGAAAATTCCTTCAATTTCACTGAAAGAATGCGGCCAAACATTTGGCTCAGCGCTCAAGTAAGAGTCTGGCCAAGCATCGCGATCAACATAGCCAAAAGCGGTTAATCCCCCAGTAACTTGGCCAGCCTGGAAGACATTAACGCACTCACGCACAGCATCGCACCCGCCAACGGGAACAACTGCAGTCTTAGCGCAGTTGTGCCATGCACGAAGTATCGGCAAATCAAGACTTCCAGGCTTTCCTTCACAGAAGATTATTCTGGAGGCAGAGATTGAAAAGGAGGCCGCACCAAGGACTTCGGAGATCACTTCACTGGGGATTGAGGTTGTTTCTGGAAGTAAGTCTGCTTTATTTCCTGGACGAGCGATGGCGAACCGCGCGCCGTAACGAGAAAGCGCAAACGGAATGTCATGAGTGATGTAAACAAAGCGGACGTCTGGCGCTTCCCGCTCCAAGTCATCCCAAAGATTTTTAGCAAGAACGGGATGAAAGAACGTTTCTGGCTCATCGATAACCATGACTTTGTCTTTACAACTAATGACTCTTGCAGCTAGGTAGAGCGCAGTACGCTCTCCTTCGCTCATATGCGCGATCGAATACTCAGCTTCAGTGCCATCTGGCAATATACGGACTACTAATGGCGCGTAGTCAATGTTGATCCTTCGCCCCGGGAAATGTCGATTCCAAAGCTTAACGATGCGTACTAATCGGGTGTTGAAAAGATTCGGATCCTTAGGATTGCCAGGATTGGCAAGGTCGGCAGCACGGTAAGCGACAGCTTGTTCGCGATCTTCAGCAAGGATTTCTGCCAAGAGATTCTGAAGCTCGTACGACTGCCGCCAGTGGGAGTTGAGAATTTCGTTTAGAGCATTCCTGACCTCTTGGCTAGCCTGCTGCACTGTCTGCATGGGAATTCCCGAAATCTCGACATTACGCAGTGCTGCAACGCGTTGAGCCGAATTCGCTCGACTGAGATGAACCCCAAGTTGCGTTTTCCCAACCCCATTGGGACCAATGATGACCAATGGACGTTCTCCAGTGATAGAGATGGAACCATTAGCTTGTGGCAACAAAATATCAGTCATGGGCAAATTTAAAAAAAGATACTGTAGGTTAACAGGCCAAGGCTGGCGAATAACTTTCGGCTTTCAAAGAAGCTTTCAAATTGCTATGTCTAAAGACCGCTTTGTGCCCGTTATCGCAAGTGCTACGTTAATTGAACTTTGACTGCTCTCGCTGCACTCCAGTCGTTCTCATTGATCCCCACCGTCTTGAGTGCCACATCGACACATGACTTAGGTATGACTCTTGGATTACGGAATCGAAAATTGGTTTGTTCCTGTCGCGCTGTTAATGTATTCAAGCGCCGCACGATGTCTTTGAAGAATGTCTGGGAATTCGGTAAACAGCATGCCAGCCTTTTCCTCTTTACTGGCCGCGAGAAATTGCTGGGAAAAATTCGTTGCAACTTCTGACAGACCGAATTCGTTTGCATAACTCTTCAGAAGATCAAAATTAGGTGACTCAGGAAGAACGTGTGTCATAAATGACCAATGAAGACACACAGCGAGGCGACGCTCTTCGTCAGGCGCCGTGTGCAAATTGGTGCACACATTAGTCATTACAGCTTCCCAGTGCGCCCTACGCTCGGGATGATGCACAAGCTCAATTGGAACAATATCTATGTGCTCAATGGCATTGTCGATTAAACCTAGCGCATTAGAAAAAGGCTTATCCCAATCCACAGCCTCAGCCAAAACAATTTTTGGAACTCCACCTATATGAAATCGCTCGACATGTAGAACTTCATGTCGAACCGCCCCATCAGGAAAGTATCCATTTGTGGGAGCAAAAAGTAGAACTCTTTGTGCATTGATTTCGACTTCAAGATTGCCGCCACCTGTTGGGCCACCATTGTTGAGTCTTGCATCCGGCACCACTTGAATGTTGATGCCCGCAGCCTCCTCTACTTCGAGAACGAAATCCTTGACGGATTCACTCAATAACGCGAGGTACTCAATTTGCATTTGCTATCAATCTCGTTATCGGAAGGTTAGAAGAGCATTGCCAGCGCACCATCAAAGTGGTCGTACTTAGCTTCAACAGTGATATTCTCGGCAATGTTAGCCGTCCTTAATTAATAAACTTTCAAAGTTTTATTTCATGTCCACATTTGCCAACCAACTGAAATCCGAAATCTCTCGCATTGCGAAGAAGGAAGTAAGGTCTGAAACGCAGCAGTTGAAAAAAGCATCTGCACAGTACCGATCGGACATCGCGGCATTGAAACGTCACATCGCCGCCCTTGAAGCAACCGTGAAGAAACTGCATAAAGCACAACCCAAGCCTATGCTCAAAGTTGAGAAAGAACCAGCCACAGCTCTACGCTTCCGTGCTGGTGGATTTGCCACTCTTCGCAAAAAGCTGGGTTTGTCTGCAGAGCAAATGGGAAAGCTGATTAACGTCTCTGCTCAGTCTGTCTATCACTGGGAGGCCGAGAAGTCTCGCCCTCGTGCCAGCCAGTTGCCTGCAATCTCAGCCGCTCGCAAGCTGAGCAAGAAAGAAGCTTGGGCCAAGTTGGGCATCTAATTGAGCATGCGAGAACGTCACAACGTCTACGTCATCGAGTTAGACAAGGATGTTCTCTACGAGGCCAAGTTCAAGAAAGCCAATCCCGACTATGTGACTGGCAAGCCCTGTGTCTATGTCGGAATGACAGGGCATGATCCAGACACACGTTTCGATCAGCACAAGGCTGGCATCAAATCCAATAAGTACGCCATGAAATACGGCATAAGACTGATGCCAGAGATCTACGAGAAGCTAAACCCTATGCACTACGGTGATGCTCAGTACATGGAAGTTGATCTAGCGATCAGACTGCAGCAGTTGGGCTATGGAGTTTGGCAAAACTAATTTACGCGGACACTCTTGGTGCTGCAATTGCTTTTAGCTCGGGCATATGTGACCAAGTCATCAGTTCTGAAGCCTGCTTGATGTCAGCGCCGAGCCATTTATCGTGCAGCTCTGGGGCAATGATGACAGGGGTGCGCTTCTCGTCTTCAGGTTTGTGAAACTGTCGCATGACAGAATGTTCGTCGGCGTTGACGGTGAGCATGGAGAAACTAACGACTAACACACCTGAAGCTGGGTCAGTCCATCTGTCCCATAGGCAGGCTATGCCAAATGGTCCACCCGAAGCCAATTCAATTTTCCACCTCTCAGCTTTGCCGGATTCATAGCTCGGCTCATAAAAGTTGTCGACCAACACCAGTCCGAACTGTCGCTGACGCCAAGCCGTTCTGTAGCTGGGTTTCTCTGCCGCAGTTTCACTTCGGGCGTTGTAGGTGTGACGGGCGATCTTGTCGTCTTTGGACCAAGATGGAATCAAACCAAACTTGGCCAAGCCACATGCAATACGTCCCGTCTGGTGACTTTTCACAACGACGGGTGAAGCAAAGCCTGGATAGGACTCAGCAGAGTACTCCGCTGGTAGATTTACCCCCAGCTTTTCTTTAACCCATTGACTCTTTTTGGTTGGCGTGAAGTTAGTGCACACGCAGGCAGTTTAGTGGCTCACGACTCACCTAATGGAAACGACCACAGCGCTCAAATGGAATTAGGCTATGAACTTGCCCCCGTTTGACGTACCTTCCCGGGTTGTTTGGTTAAGGGCAAACAAGGAAATGGAGGCACGCTGGGAAAACAAGCGACCGTATCAGTTTTTCCAAAGCTATCAGTAACAGTTCCAAATTTTCAATCAAGATGCATCCGGCTGTTGACTTGGCGCTGCGCGTTGAAAAGCTTCCAATGACATGCATGCTTTTTCTACCGATGAAATCAGCGGCCATTGCGTCAAGTCCACATTGAAGCGACGTGCGCTCTCAACTTGCGGCACTAAATAAACATCAGCTAATGTGGGCGTGTTGCCATAACTAAATGCACCGCGTGTTTTGTCTTCCGCGAGCAGTGCTTCGTAGGCGTTGAAGCCGTCGGTGATCCATGTGGCACACCAAGCGTTGATGGCATCTTCCTTCGCACCTAATTGCTTGCGTAAATACTCCAAGATGCGGCGGTTGTTGATGGGATGCACATCGCACCCCACGATAGCTGCCAACGCGCGCACACGAGCGCGCGCATCGGAATCTTGCGGCAACAGCGCAGGCGTTGGGTATTTTTCTTCCAACCACTCAATGATGGCGGGCGATTGAATCAGCACCTGCTTCCCCGTATCCAAGGCAGGCACAAAGCCTTGTGGATTGATGGATTTGAATGCTTCTTTCAGATGCTCCTCGGTGCGCAAATCGACGGCTACATAGTCAGTAGCCAAGCCTTTGAAATTCAAGGCGATGCGCAAACGATGCGAGGTACCGCTTCGAAAAAAGTTATAGAGCTTCATTCTGCGGCGCCTACAGTCAAGGCCACATCGGCAACACCTGCTACACGACCTGTGATCTTGTCACCCGGTACTACCGCATTCACGCCTTCAGGCGTTCCGGTGTAAATCAGATCACCCGGTTGCAGGTGGTAGAACAAAGACAAATCAGCGATGATTTCGCGGACATTCCAAATGAGTTTGTTCACATCAGATGACTGCTGAGTTTCTCCATTAACTTCCAACGTAATCGCGCCTTGGTCAATGATTTTGCCTTCCATGGGAACGATTTCGGTACAGACCGAGGATTGCTCAACGTCTTTGCCCAAGTCCCATGGACGACCCTTGTCACGCGCGACCAATTGCAAGTCACGACGCGTCATGTCCAAGCCTGCAGCGTAACCGTAGATCACCTCGTGGGCGTTTTCTTGGCTCACACGAAAACCTGCCTTGCCAATAGCTACCACCATCTCCATTTCGAAGTGGTAGTTCTTGGTCTCTGGTGGGTAGGCCACGGTCGCACCGCTGTCCACCAAGGTCTGTGGGGCCTTAGTGAAATAGAAAGGACGCTCTACCGATTTGTCGACGGGCTTGCCCATTTCTACCGCATGCGCGTGGTAGTTGCGGCCCACAAAGAACAAACGGTTGATGGGATAACGCTCGGTTTTTCCACGGATGGCGAGGGACTGAACAACGGGTGGATGGAAGAGGTAAGAGGTCATGCTGTGTGTGTTTCAAAAATAAATTAACCGCGGTTCTCGTACACGCCGAGTTTGCGATGCAAGGGAGATTCGTCAGCGATGAACACAAACGCAGTTTGATTGGCGTTGAGATTTTTCAAGGTGACGGCTTCGTAGCCTGGAGCACAACAGGTGTCGGCCTCAACCATGCGGAAAGTACTGTCCACGATGTGCGCTTCAACTTGACCTTCGATGATGTGGAACACCTGTGCTGGCGAACGTGCGGGCAAGCGCAGCGTTTGACCGGGGCGCAACATGAGGGCGTAAAAGCCCAAGATGTTTTCAGCGTCGCCACCTGTTTCTGGGTTGATGTAGGTGACTTGCACGGCTTCTTGTGCAGGGTTGTCAGCGGCCATGGATTCGAGTGCAGCTTTGGCATCGGTCCACGCGTAGCGCAGCATGGGGTAAGCCTTCTTGCTGCGCTCGAACACATAGGTAGGCGCCACACCACCACGGGCGTATTGCTTGTCACCGCGACCCGGCACCACGGTTTGGCGTTCACCGTTGATGTGATAACTGGCTTCCATGTAATAGATCAATGGCAAGTCCAACACATCCAGCCAGACCACGGGGTCAGTGCCGTCGTGGCCGTGTTCATGCCACAGGCCGGTGGGCGTCAAGATCAAATCGCCACGGCTCATAGGGCATTTCTCACCATCCACCGTGGTGTAGGCGCCCTCGCCTTCGACGATCATGCGCACGGCGTTGGGCGTGTGACGGTGGCTGGGTGCCCACTCGCCGGGCAGCAGGAGTTGCATGCCCAGGTACATCGCGGCACTGGCCTTCATGTTCTCCAAGCCATGGCCGGGGTTAGCCAACACCAGAACGCGGCGCTCAGCCTTTTCGATCGGCGTCAAATCGCCCGCTTTAAGCAACAAGGGTTTGATGTCTTGGTAGGCCCAGCAGGTGGGCTGGGTCTGACGGGTAGGCACCTTGGGGGGCAACACGGCGCGCAAGCTGGGCCAAAGCGGGACCAGGTTGAGATTTTTCAGATCATCACGGTAGTCCTGCGGTAGGTCTTCGAGTTTTCCTAAGTCGCTCATTTATATATTCCTCACCTGAGTCAATTGATTTAGCTACAGATTCGAACTACATCCTCTGGGATATTGATCGATTTAATTCGTGAAGGATCATCGGGGTGTTTAGTCACAAATGTTCTGGTTTCATTACCCTCGCAAAGGATGTCCTCCCCACGCTTGACAACATGCTTATGAATGAAGACTTTGTCTTTCCATTCCTCAACAGTTGTATGAATTTGCAGAGTTTCACCATAAGTAGCGGGACGAAAGAATCGCGTACTTATCTCCAAGAGGGGATGGCCAATAATTCCTCGCGTTTTCTCTAGCTCACGAAACGGAGGTAGTCCACATTTCACAAAAAAATTGTGAGAGGAGGCATCCATCCATTTAAGAAAATTTGGAAAAAAGACAATCCCTGCAGGATCGCAGTCACCAAACATCACATCTACTTCATAAACAATCGACTTTGACATTTGTGACTTCAATCCTTGGTTTTCTTATTACCACCTAAATAAGTAGCCATAACTGCTGGGTTATCAGCAAGTTCGCTAGCAGGTCCTTCTAATACAACCTGCCCAGTTTCCAGAACATAGCCGTAACTACTGGCCTGAAGTGCAGCTCTAGCATTTTGTTCAACCAGCAAAATTGAAACGCCAGAATTTTTAAGATCTGTCACGATGTGAAAGATTTCTTTCACAATTAAAGGGGCAAGACCTAGGCTTGGCTCATCTAGCAACAAGACTTTTGGTTGCCCCATCAATGCACGTCCCAAAACCAACATTGCTCGTTCACCACCAGAAAGAGTGCCAGCCAACTGGGAACGACGCTCTTTGAGTCTTGGAAATCTCTGAAATACTTCTTCAAGAGAATTTTTCATGTCACGGAACCCTTGTTGATACAAGGTGTATGCGCCCATGATCAAGTTATCCTCCACGCTCATGGTCGAGAAGAGTTCGCGCTTTTCAGGAACCAAGCGCAGACCTTTTTCAACCCTAGTCTCAACATCAAATCTTGCCAAAGAATTCCCGAGATAGGAGACTTCTCCTTCAGAGGGCAAAAGCCCCATGATTGCACTCAACAAAGTTGTCTTTCCAGCACCATTTGGCCCAATCACTGACGTGATATTTCCAGCTTGCATTCGAAGACTTACGCCTTGGACAGCTTTTACATTCCCGTAAGAGATATCAATATTTTTGACATCCAATACATATTCTTGATTTGACATGCTGCCACTCATTAGTCGACACTCCCTAAGTAGGCTTCAAGGACAACTGGGTTATTTTGAATTTCCTCAGGAAGTCCTTCAGCAATCTTTTCACCAAATTCCATCACCACAATTCGGTCAACCAACCCCATCACAAAGTCCATGTCATGTTCTACCAATAGAACACCCATGCCTTCCTTGCGAAGTTGTTGAAGTAATTTGGCAAGTTCTTCCTTCTCCTTTAAGCGCAAACCTGCAGCAGGCTCATCTAGCAAAAGAAGTACAGGATCAGAACAAAGTGCTCGTGCGATTTCCAAAATACGTTGATCGCCTAAAGAAAGATTTCCCGCCAGTGTGTAAGCTTGCTTATCAAGGCCAACCCGCTTTAGCATTCGGATTGATTCACTAATGATGCGACTTTCTTCATCGCGCTCTAAGTGCAACATGGACTTCAGATATCCAGCATCACATCTGAGATACGCACCGATCGCAACGTTTTCCAAAACTGTCAAATTCGGAAGCAATTGAACGTGTTGGAAGGTTCGACTCATTCCTAACTTAGCTACCTGGTAGGACTGAAGATTAGTGATGTCCTGTCCTAAAAACGTAACTTTGCCGGTGCTTGCAGGATTCACCCCTGATAACAAATTGAACGTTGTGCTTTTGCCAGCACCGTTCGGTCCAATCAGGCCAAGAATTTCACCAGCTTTGACTTTAAAACTGACGTCGTTGACTGCTAGCAAACCTCCAAATCGTTTACTTACATGCTCAAGAACAAGCAGCGATTCACCACTGGAATGATTAGCATTCTTCCGCTCCAAGAGCACATCAGTTGATACATTGGCCTCGGAGAATTTGGAAGTTTCTTGGATCTTCAAAAGCTTCACGAGTAATGGCCATAAGCCATCTGGAGCACGATGAAGAATAAAAATAATGAGAACAGCAAGTACAACTGTCTCGTAATTTCCATTTTGACCAACTAGAGCAGGAAGATATTCAACCAGCCATTCGCGAAGCGCTGTGATGATGCCTGAACCAAGAATTGCGCCTGGCAGGAATCCTGCACCACCAAGCACGGTCATAAATAGGTACTCGATGCCGTAATTTAAGCCAAAGGGCGTTGGATTTACGAATCGTTGGAAATGAACGTACATCCAACCTGACACTGCTGCTAGTACAGAGGCCAGTACAAATACTTTCAGTTTGACGAGAGGTACATTGACTCCCATTGCTGCCGCCATTGTTCGCCCTCCCTTAAGACATCGAATTGCTCGCCCCTCACGTGAGTTCAAGAGATTGCTACTAAGCCATAAGGCAATCCCGACACTTACCCACACGAAATATGTAAAGGACCTGCCTGAGTCAATTGCAATTCCGAAGAACGAAATGCTTGGTACTGCACTTATGCCGCTGTGACCACCAAGAAACTGCAGATTGCCAGCAAGGTAGTACAAGCTCAAGCCCCAAGCTATCGTGCTCAATGGCAAGTAGTGGCCTGCGAGCTTTAAGGTTAACGAACCAAGAATCAGCGCAATTAAAACTGCAATTGCAACACCCACGAGCAAGGCAATCCAAGGCGACCATTGACTCACCGTGCATAGATAGGCACTCGTGTATGCCCCAACGCCCACAAATGCGGCTTGGCCAAATGAAGTCATGCCGCCTATACCAGTCAACAAAATCAAACCAATGCTTACGAGTCCAAATAGACCTGCGTAATTAACTATGGTGATGACTGATTCTGGAAAAAAAACAGGTGCTATAGCAATGAATGCCGCAAAAAATACATAGAGATAGTTGGAGCGAATCATTCTTCGTCCTCCTCAGAATGATGAGTGCGTAAAGATCTCCAGAGCAACACTGGCAAGATCAATGTGAAAACAAATACTTCTTTAAATGCGCTTGCCCAAAATGATGAGAAAGACTCCATCAGGCCAACCAGTAACGCGCCTGCAGCTGCCAATGGATAGCTAAATAATCCGCCCACGATTGCGGCAACAAACCCCTTCAAGCCAATCAAGAATCCTGTGTCGTAAAAAATCGTAGTGATTGGTGCAATCAAAAGTCCTGATAGCGCTCCAATCATCGCTGAGAGAAGAAATGCAAGCGAGCCTGCTTCGTTAGATCGAATACCCATCAATTGAGAACCGACCCGATTGACTGCAGTAGCTTGTAGGGCTTTCCCACGAATGGAATGTGTAAAAAAGAAGTAGAGCGCGACAATTGCAAGACCAGTAGCCAATAAAACGCAAATTGATTGCCCTGTGATTTGCAACGGTCCTAATGAAAATCTCGCATCGCTATAAGGAGTCGTACGAGAGCCTTCAGCTCCAAACAGAATCAACCCCAAACCAGTAATAGCAAGATGTACAGCAACGGAAATAATCAACAAAACAAGTACTGAAGCACTTGCAACAGGTCTATATGCGACTCTGTACAAAAGCGGTCCCATGCAAGAAACCAAAGTTAGTGTCAACACTGCTTGAAAAAATAAAGGGAGTGCCGTAGAGGCTAGTGCATAGGTTGCTCCAGCCAACAGCACTGGAATTCCAAGATACAAACCCATTGCCTTCGGAATTTTTGAAGTGGACTTGGTTCTAATAAGTGAACTAAGCTCCATCAGCGAAGCCATACCAGAAAGAATAAGCAAGAGCCAAATAACCCCAGGTGTTTTTCCCGCTTGCAAAGCCGCCATCGTTAGTGCGGCATAAGCAACGTAGTCTCCTTGGGGTACAAAGATCACTCTTGTAACAGAAAACACTAAAACAATACCCATAGCCAGCAGTGCGTAAACCGCACCAGTGATGACACCATCTTGAGTAAGTAATGCTGCGATTGTGAGATCCATATTTGGCTCAACCTTTAAAAAAAGCGGGGCATGATGCCCCGCTCAATGGACAAAAAGTCGATTACTTAACCAACTTCCAGTCGCCGTTTTCGATCACAACCAACACACGTGCACGCGAATCAACGCCAGCATGGTCTGTTGTTGTCATGTTGTAAACGGCGTGAGTACCATTCACATTTTTCGTACGTTCCAAGGCGTCACGCAAAGCTTGACGGAACTCAGGTGTTCCTGCTTTGGCTTTCTTAGCCGCTTCTGCCACAGCACTGTTAGCCAACAAGTAGGCATCGTATGAATAGGCTGCAAAAGCATTGCGTGTACCTGCCCCGAAGGCGCCTTCATAGGCTTTTGTAAATTCCAATGATGCTTTCTTTGTGGGATTGCTATCTGGCAACTGCTCAGCGACCATCACTGGTCCTGTTGGAGCAAAGCCACCTTCAATATTTTTGCCACCAACGCGCAAAAAGTCTTTGTTAATCACACCGTGGTTGTGATAAACCTTGCCCTTATAGCCACGCTCAGCAAGCGTTACGTGAGGAAGGGCTCCAGGAGTACCTGACCCACCAACCACAACTGCGTCAGGGTTAGTTGAAAGAATTTTCAGAATTTGCCCAGCAACGGAAGTGTCGTTGCGACCGTAACGCTCTTCTGCAACGATTTTGATTCCAGCTGCGTCAGAGTGTGATTTCAAACCATTGAGAACCAAATCGCCCCATGCGTCTGAGAAACCGATGTAAGCAACGTTTTTGACATTGTTTACTTTCATGTGATCTGCAACTGCACCCATCATGATCGCTGCAGGCTGGGGAATGGTAAATACCCACGGATTTTTAGAAGCGGCAGGACCAACTGGCGACAAAGCAATTTGTGGGGTCTTCAGTTCTGATGCAATGTCTGTAATAGACGTAGCAGCAGGCACACTGCTTGAACCAATGATCAGATCAACCTTATCTTCACTGATTAATTTACGTGCGTGCTTAACAGCATTGGTTGGGTCTGTACCGTCATCCATGATGATGTACTGAACAGCTTCACCACCCAAGGTTTTCGGTAAAACCGTGAAAGTGTTTTTATATGGAATGCCCAGGGACGCTCCTGGACCAGTAGCACCCGTAATGATGCCGACCTTAACTTGAGCTTGAACGCTCATAGCGACCAGGGATGCCAAAGCTAGTGCAATTAGTGATTTGCGTTTCATGATGTCTCCTTGTTAAAAATTTAATACCCGTTGTCTCACAGACCCATTTGACGAGCAACGATCATTCGCATGATGTCGCCCGTTCCACCACCCACCATAGGGAAATACGAATCACGCAGGAATCGTTGAACCGGGAATTCGTTCATTAACCCCCAGCCCCCATAGTTCTGCATTGCCATGTGGCAGACTTCGTTGCAGTTTTCTGCGGCGATGATCTTGGCCAAAGCAGCCTCACGAGTGATGTCTTTTGATTGATCAGCCAAATATGCAGCTTGATAGGTATAAAGGCTTGCAGCTTCAAGTTTTGCAAGCATGTCAACTTGTCGAAATTGAACTGCTTGAAACTTTCCAACAGCTTGGCCAAACTGCTTGCGTTCTTGGATGTATTGCAATGAAGCGTCGTAAGCGGCTCGACCCACACCAATAGCTAACGCTGCAGTAAAAATTCGATCAACAGTCAATGCTTGATACGCATTAAGAAATGAACTGCCACTGCCATTGTTCAAACGACGATTTTCGGGAACGAAAACGTTATCAAATACCAGCTCTGCCGTGTCTGAACAATGCACAGAGAATTTTTCCAACTTTCGTCCAACGGAAAATCCGGATGTTTTGGTATCAACCAAGAACAATTCGAGTCCTTTGGCTTTCAAAGCAGGATCAGTAGTCGCTACAACTGTGATGAAGTCGGCAACTGTTCCATTGGTTGTAAAAACCTTTGTTCCATTGAGCAACCATCCACCATCAGTTTTTATCGCGCGTGTTAACAAAGATGCAGCGTCTGAACCTGCGTTTGGCTCTGTAATTGCAAACGCTCCAACTTTTTCTCCGCGCAAAGCTGGCAAGAAGTAATTTTCACGAACCTCTTCGTCGCCCCATGCATGAAGGGTATGAGTAGCCGTCGAACCTTGCATACATACACCCGCAGCAAAACCAACAGAGGCTCTGGCCAATTCTTCGCAAAGGATCGTGAAACAGGTATAGGGTTGTTGCAAACCGCTTCCACCTGCATCTTCAGAATACATAGTTCCTAGATATCCAAGTTCACCGATTTCACGGAATAACTCGTATGAAAACTCACCGGCATGATCGAGCTCCTCTGCCCGGGGTTTTAAACGTTCATCAACCCACCGTGCCAAATGGTGTCGGTACTCTCTGGTTTCATCAGTTTCAAACATCATTTTGTTGCCACTCCTAATGTCCCGTATTTAGATTTAAGGTCCTTTCGAAGAATCTTGCCAACTGCACTTTTGGGCAGTTGATCAACGATATGAATTTCTTTAGGGCACTTATATGAAGCAATTTTTTCCTTGAGGCGGCTTTGGATTTCTTCACATGAAGCACTTGATCCAGGCTTTAAAACAACCGCAGCCACGACTGCTTCCACCCATTTAGAGTCTGGAATGCCAAAGACTGCTGCCTCTTGAATCGCGGGATCTTCGTAAAGAAGCCCTTCAACTTCTGTAGGGAACACGTTTTCTCCACCCGTAACAATCATGTCGTTGCGACGATCAACGATATAGAGAAACCCTTCACCGTCGAAGTACCCCATGTCACCCGTTTTCAGCCAACCGCCGTGAACAGCCAAGCGAGTTTTAACTTCATCATTCCAGTAACCGCTCATTAGTCCGGGGCTTCGTACCTCTATTTCACCTACGGAGCCAAACGACAGACTTCTTTCTTCGTCATCAACAATGCGAATTTCTCTCTCGCTCATTGGACGACCACAAGATCCAAGCAAATGCTCACCCATGGGCGTCTTAGCGCGCAAATGTGACTCTGGGTCTAGGACGGTCACTACACCGCCTTCTGTTGATCCATATGCCTGAGCAAAGCCGCAACTTGAAAAAATACCCATCGCTTCTTTTAAAAGCGTTGCAGGCATTGAGGATGCTGCATAAAAAATCAATCGAACTTGGCTGAGATCTACTTCTTTTGCCTGTGGAAGCTTGATTAACGCCGCAATCATGGTTGGCACAAGATGCACGTTGCTAATCTTGTGTTCAACAAGCGCATTGAGAACTACAGCAGGATTGAATTCATTAAGGATGAGTGTTGTGCACCCCGAGGCAACGCTAGGGAAGCAGTGATACCACATGCCCCCAACATGAAACATTGGCATCACAGCCATCGTGATGTCCTCTTGCACCATCTGCAGCATTTCATCTGAAGCGATACGTCCATTGCACAAGGCTCCAGCATGGCTTATGGATACGCCCTTTGGCAGTCCAGTGGTACCACTTGTATAGATGATGCAAAGCGGATCTTTAGGGGAAACCGATTTCTGCACTTCTGCCGAAGATCCTTCAAGCAACTGTTGATAGTTCAACCAGTTCTTTTGAACTCCACCAATGTTGATCCAGTGGCTAACTCCCTTTGCTTTTGACTTAAGTACCTCACCAGTTTCCGAAAAGTTTTCTTCAACGATGACTGCAACAGATGCACTGTGATCAATCAATCGAACCAGCTCATCAGGCTGCAATCTCCAATTCAACGGAACAACGACGATGCCAGCCTTAGTCAACCCAAAGGTTTCTATGTATTCCACACTATTGCGCGAAAGAATTGCAACTCTATCGCCTTGTTTAACCCCCATCTCCAAAAGACGGTTGGTTATACGATTGATGTTCTCATCGAGTTGGGAAAACGTGCGCTCCGATCCAGCCAGTGTCCTTAGAGCAACTTTATTTGGCTGCACTCTCGCCCAATGACGGAATACGTCACCAACCGTGGATACTGCGACTGGAATACTCATGCTTTACTCACTTTCCCTTGCTTTCGCAAAAGAAAATCTGCAAGTCGACGTTTCGCTTCATCATCATCCTGAGCGATGCCAACCATCAACATTTCTGTAAATAATCCACCTGCTGGGTCTTGTTCAACAATTCTTGGTATCGCCTGAATAACAGCAAAGTTTGCCAATGGGGCATTCTTTGTGATTTTTTCTGCCAGCTCAATGGCTTTATCAAAGCCTTTGTTTTCCTCAACCAAATAGTGAGACAACTTCATACGATTGTGAGCTTCATGTGCATCCAAGACATGTCCAGTCAGCATCATTTCAATGACTGCAGAAGCACCGATGATTCTTGGCAAACGGACCGAACCACCTGAACCCAAAAATATTCCTCGAGTTCCTTCAGGCAATGCGTAGTAAGCAGATGGTTCTGCAACTCGAACATGCGTGGCTGATGCCAGTTCCAAGCCTCCACCGATCACAGCACCTTTTAGAACTGAGATAACGGGTACACGAGAAAATTGAACGGTATCGTTAAGTCTTTGACCAATTTTCGAGGTATGAAAACTTTGAGTAATGTTGGTCTCTTGGAGCTCATTTAAATCCAGGCCAGCACAAAAGTTATCTCCTGCGCCCTTCATGACAACAGCCTGAACTTCTTCTGGAATGCTGTCAAAAAAATGCTGCAAACCCAGCACCAAAGCATCGCTTAAAGCATTTCTTTTTTCTGGCCTATTAAGTGTCAAGACGGCAATATTTCCGCGCATTTCGATTGCTAAGCAATCTGGCATGCTATTAATCCATTTTTTCATTTCTTATCCCGCTTTATTGCCTGGTTCTGTTTGGTGCGACTGACTTTGCAACTTCAATACATTGACCAATTGCTCATCACGCCAAATAACCCAATCTTGAACGTCTTGCTCAGATGAGACTTCACTACTGATATTTGCAAGAAGTTGGATCATTTTTTCGTCTAACTTGGGAACCATTCGTGGTGTCCACCAAGATTCAATCGCCTCGCCAGCGTGATCTAAGATGCCTTTCATACCACCTTCACCACCTGCAAGGTGTAACGTAAGCAAGCTACCCATTAGCATCCAACGAGGTGCCAGTCCATACCTCACCGCGCGATCAATATCGCTAGCAGAGGCTACGCCTTCAACTAAACATGCGACGGCTTCCTTGACCAGTGCAAACTGAAGTCTGTTAGTTAAATGACCACTGGTTTCCGTCTTTACATGCACTGGTTCTTTCTGTAAAAAGCGTGCGAATTCCAATGCCCAAGTGACGACCTCTGGCTCTGTTTTATCACCGTCTACTACCTCAACCAAAGGAATCAGATGTGAGGGATTAAATGGATGTACAACAACAAAACGTCCTGGATTGCGGCAGCCTTTTTGTAGCTCAGTAGGAGGAATACCTCCAGTGCTGGAAATTATTAAAGTACTGGCCGCAATGCCAGACTCAACTTCTTCCAAAACTTCACGTTTCAATCCAAGATCTTCATAAACGTTCTCTTGGACTACATCTACTTCATGCACTGCCTCTTTGATGCTTCCAAAGAACGTAAGCAGACTCAGGTCCGGTTTTGCTAACTTAGTGACACCAAGTTCGCGCAAAGCTGGCCAAGCTCCCTCAACAAAAGCATGAGCCTTTTGTTCTGCATCTGGCTGCTTGTCGTAGGCGTGAACCTTTATTCCCTTTGCCAAAAAGAGACTAGCCCAGCTAGCTCCAACCGATCCTGTCCCAATGACAGCAATCGATTTGATATTGTTGGGGTCCAAACAATTGACATTTCCCATGGTGCTACCTCACTTACGCAAAGGGCGAAGACCCATGATCTGACGAGCCTCTTCAGGTGTAGCGGGCTCGTAGCCTAGTTCCCGAACAACACGCACCAATCGCTCAACCAGCTGCACGTTAGTTGCAAGAACACCATGCTCGTAGTAAAGGTTATCTTCAAGACCAACTCGCACATGTCCTCCAAGGAGCAACGAATTCACCGCTGCGGGAAGTTGTGCAGGGCCAATAGCACTGACGTTGAACACTGTCTTCGCAGGCAAATGATCCACCAATGTTTGAAGAATCTTTGGCGTATAAGGTAAGGCGCCCTGGAATGCATTAATACCAAGCACCAAGTTGATGAAGTAAGGTGCATCGTCATAGCCTTCAGCAATTGCTTTACTGACGTCTTGAACGATGTCTGAAAGGCCAAAAACCTCCCACTCGGGCTTGATACCGCGATCTTTCATCATTTTCGCCAGGGTGCGAATTCGAGTCGGCGTGGTTGCCACAAAGATCTCTTTGCCGCCAAAACTTGCTACAACTGTTTGGGCGTCGAGAGTACACATCTCAACCCCCTCACCCTCCATGCCTTTAAGACGCTCTTCCCATCGGATTTCCCAATAGTCTGTGTTTCCAACAGGATGAACCATGTCACCATTAATGCCGCCACCCGTGGAGTTATTCAAAATGATGTCGCATTTACTACGAATCAATCGGTTGATCTCCGTGTACACGGCAGGTTCACACGTTGCCTCATCGTCTGCGCGACGAGCATGAACAGCAACCACTGAAGCCCCGGCGTTGTAACAACGATAGGTATCTTCCGCAATTTCCTTAGGCTGTGTAGGCAGGTTTGGGTTCTGCTTTTTGTTAGCCATTCCCCCTGTGGGTGCAATCGTGATGATGACCTTAGGTTTGCTCATTGGTGTCTCCAGAAGGTTAGAGGTTGTAGTGTTAAAACGATGCTATCGATCGGCTCGTTATCTGAATAATGTTTATCCTGCATACAAGTTATTCATTTTTTGGATAATCCTGATCGTTTGTTAATTTAAAAAAAGAACCTAACCACAAATTCGGCAACGCAAGCCGGTTTTGTCTCGGATTCGATTTCTACAGTCACTTCCACGACAAGCTGAACGCCGTTCCCAGCAATTGAATTTGCTTGCTTCAGTACTGAATGCCCACGTACTCGCTTGCCAACAAGAAGTGGGGCTGGATAACGAACGCGATTGCATCCGTAGTTCACGCCCATTCGCGCATCAACCTTGACCGTTTCATGAAATAAACCACCACCAGCCAAACTTAACGAATACAGGCCATGAGCAATACAACCACCAAATGGTCCTTGCTTAGCTTTATCGGGCTCAGTGTGAATCCACTGTTGATCAGCTGTTATCAACCCAAATGCATTGATCGAAGCTTGATCCACGAGATGCCAATTACTTACACCTAATGTCATTCCGACTTTGCTCAAGGCATCATCAGCGCTGGAAATTACAAATTCACCCGACATATTCATAGAACTTGTAATTGACTACTTTGTAGAAAAAACTTCGGGGTGTAGTTGCTCATAAGCTTGGGCAAGCTTAGGGTCTCGCTTTTTGACATCTTCATGGCTTACTCGACCAGTTCGAGTCATATAGCTGTATGCGAATTCCACAGGCTTTAGCTCACTAACCAACTTATCCATCTCTTCGTACCAACGGATACTCACGTTAGCGGCATCCCATATCTTTTTCATGGGTGGAACGCGCAATTCTTGGAAATACTGAAGCGCAGCCTTCACATCATCTTTGTGCGCTTTCAACGCCTTAAACAATGCAACGGAATCTTCCATCGCCAAGCGGGTTCCAGAGCCGATGGAGAAGTGTGCAGTTCTTAGTGCATCACCCAACAATACGACGTTATCGAAGCTCCAGCGCTCGTTCCAAATAGCTGGGAATTGACGCCAGTGAGAGTTATTCGTGATGATTGGATGGCCTTCTAAGTCTTTTGCAAAGACCTTCTCGCAATACGCAATCGTGTCTTCTTGGGACATCGTTTCAAATCCAGCACGTTGCCAAGTAGCTTCCTCGACTTCAACCAAAAAGGTACTGCGATCTGGTTGGTAGCGGTAATGATGCGCACAAAACACGCCAACATCTGTTTCACGAAACGTAAGAGTTAAGCTATTGAAAGCCTTGCTAGTGCCGTACCAAATGAAACGATTCGGACGCCAATCAACAGTAGTGCCAAATTTCTCTTGATTCTCCTCTCTCAACCAAGAGAATGCACCGTTTGCACCCACTACGAGATCAGCCTCGCCCATTTGCTCTACCGAAGTGATTTCCGTATCAAAGTGAATTTTGACACCCAACTTTTCAACGTATTCATAAAGTAGTGTCAACAACTCCAGACGCCCAATGGATGAGAATCCATTGCCCGCAACTGGTATGTGCGTGTCGTTATGAACAACGGTGATTTCTGGCCAATTTTCTAAATGAGGAGTCAAGTAGTCGAAGAGGGCTTGATCATCTGCCTTAAGAAATTCCAAAGCTCGATCTGAAAAGACAACACCAAAACCCCATGTAGCATCACGTGGATTGCGCTCAAAAACTTCAATGTCATGACTGGGATCGTCCCGCTTCATCAAGGCAGCGAGATATAAACCCGCAGGACCCGCGCCCAAAATCCTTACTTTCATGTTTAGCTCCTCAGCTCATTCAGAATGACGTGAAATGTTTTTCACGATTGCAGAGGATGCTAGCCATGTATTCGTTGCTCGAATAATGCTCAACGACTATACTCGTTATTCATTTTTCGTTGAACATCATGGATTCCAAATCAATTGAATTCTTTCTTCGTGTTGTTGAGTTCGGCAGCATCAACAAAGCAGCTGGCGATCTCAACATCTCCCAACCATCACTCTCTCGAATAGTTAGCTCTCTTGAACATGAGATGGGAACCGCGTTGTTTACGAGAACACAGGGAGGCGTTCAACTGACCGATGCGGGTCGTCTACTAGCCGACAGGGCTCGACCTTTGCTCTTTCAGTTTTCCTTGCTCAAGGAGCAGCTCGGAGAGACATCGGGGCAAGTAGCTTTTGGAATTCCCCCATCTTGGCAAGAGGTCTTCACTTCTGAACTAATCAAGAAAATCATGGTTGACACACCTGGAGTCACTCTCAGAATTCATGAAGGGGTTAGTCATGTTTTGAAAGAGCACATGATTGCAGGCCTTCTAGACTTGTGCATCATTCCGTTTGCTAGTAGCCCCCTCAATGGCTACACACAGAATAATTTAGTAAGAGAGCCTCTAGTACTTGTAGGCCATAAATCGGCAAAACTCAATCCACAAGATCCTGTTCCACTCGCCAAACTTAACGACGTTAAGCTTGTTCTACCGGGAAAACCAAACGCGATAAGACAATTAATTGAGCATTCACTTCAACGCAAATCTCTTAAGTTCAAACTTGCAATGCAAGTAGACACATTGGGCCTGTGCATGAACGTAGCCAGCCAAAATTTGGCATATACCGTAGTTCCAGCTTGCGCTGTAGTCAATTTAAAAAATGACACTGATACATGCTGGTCGCCCATCAAAGGACTGTATCTAACATGGGCATTATTCGAAAACGATTCTCGATCTCACTCCCCAGCGGTCAAGGAGTGTAAGCGCGCCCTAATTGAAACCCTTCGCAATGCACTCAGCTCAGGGAAATGGACAGGCGCTGAAAAAATTACTCGAAATACAAAAACTTAGTTAACAAAAAAATAAAAGCAAATGACTAAGAAACAAAAAATACTGATCAAACCCCATCCTGCTGAAGTCAACTTCGGGCCGTCAGTATCGTATTTCTCTACGGCTAGCTTGTAAGCGGTGTCTGCAGTGTCCATACGATCCTTCTTATTTAAAAAAATTAATATAAGTCAACAAAGAAAATATTAATGCGATTAATGCAAAGATGATTTTCTCGAAAAAAATAAATGAGGCTTGATCTAGCCTCTCATCTTTTTCGAAAGGCTCATTCAAGGAAGGACCTGGATCAAAGTACATTGATGAACACCGATACTTTCATTTGTTGATCAAAGCAGCTTATTAGTCGCCCTTGAAACCTGATGCATTAACAATTCCACCCCAGCGCAACGCTTCAGCTTTGAGCATTTTGTCTGTGTCAGCTCGATTTGCACCTGTCACAGCAAAGCCTACTTCGATGAGTTTTTGTTTAACTTCTGGTGCATTAACTGCCTGAACAAGGCTCTTGCTAAGCGCGTCGAGCACTGGAGAAGGAACCCCAGCCGGGGCAAGCACCCCCAACCAGGCGGAAAAATTTAACTTAGGAATACCTGCCTCAGCTGTTGTTGGAACTTCAGGCAAGAGAGCAGAACGAGTTTTTCCAGTTGTTGCTAATGCACGCATCTTTCCCCCTTTGACTTGCGCACTTGCAACCGCCGTAGACACCCATGCACCTGCAACATCACCTGAAACGATTGCAGTTACAGCATCGCCTGTACTACGAAAATGGATAGGTTCAACTTTCACATTGGCTTGCATGCCAAATTCAACCGCACCAAAGTGTCCTGGAGAGCCTGCGCCAAAAGTTCCAAAATTCAATACGTTACCGTTTGATTTGTTTGCATTGACCATTTCTGCAAGTGTTTTGTATGGAGAATTTGCTGGAACTACAAGTACAAAGTCTGCCCAAGCAAGCTCTGCCACACCAGTCAACTCTTTTACTGGGTCATATTGAAGCTTAGAAAATGCAGCAGGCGCAATACTGACTGAGCCAGCTTCAGCCAAAAGTATGTTGTATCCATCTGCCGGACTCTTGGCAACAATTTGTGTGGCTATTTGGGCTCCAGCACCAGGTTTGTTATCTATGAGTACGGGTTGCTTGATGATCTCTGACAACTTAACACCGACAACACGAGCCAAGATGTCTGGCCCCGTACCTGGAGGAAAACCAACAGAAATCTTTACTGGTTTATCAGGAAAGTTCTGAGCTATTGACGGATAAGAAGCAGCAACCACACCTAGGGCGAGAACTACTTTCAATATTTTTTGAATTAGATTTTCTTGCATTGTTGTCTCCTTAATTTTCACCAATCACCAAGCTCGTTGTGAACTTTGTCAGGGGAACCTTCTAGTCCACCAAGTAGCGCCCTGTTGTCACCAGGAATAGCCATGCTGAATTTTGAATCGACAGACGTATATTCAAAGTACCCCATTCGCGCAATCGGTCTGATCTTGAGAATGTCAACCAAACCGTTTTCATCAATGAACTCATCCGCTATGTGAATTGCAACAACTCTGCCAAATACCACATCAGCACTACCCATCACACCATTACCTGGAAATCTCAACGTATTGATATATTTGCATTCAAATTGAATGGGTGATTTTTTAATACGTGGAGGTTGAACCAATGTTGAAGGAACAATTTCAAGCCCTGCTGCTTCAATTTCGCTAACTCCAGGAGGCAACTCCTGCGCCGAAATGTTCATGGCTTCGCGAAGATCCCAAGAACACATATTCCATACAAACTCGCCAGTCTGCTCAGCGTTATGGACGGTGTCTTTTCTGTTTCCAGAGCTGCTTTGATTCGCTGCAAACATAACGATAGGCGGATCAAACGTCACGTTCTGAAATTGACTATATGGGGCAATGTTCTGATTGCCCTTTGTATCTAGTGTTGAAATCCAACCGATTGGTCGGGGCACCACACAAGACTTGAAAGGATCGTGCTTCAAACCATGATGAGTTTTTCCGGGTTCGTAATACATGCGTCTCCTGTTAGTTATAACTTCATGCAAAGTCTATGCTTGGAATGTTTCAACAGGAAGAAGCAAAACATCCTAACGGTTATTCACTTATTGAATAACCAACAGGACTGTCTATTGAATGTGAAGAACTTAATACTTTGCGTCGATGTATATGAACTGGTCCCCCAACCAAGAGCAGAGTTAAGGTTAAACGACCTCCCGCAAACCCGCATGAAACCTAGGATTCCCTTATGGATGCGTCCTTAAGAAAACAGCAAAAAAACTTCACGTTTTAAAGAAATGAAGTTACCCCGTCCTTAAGGTCACTCGTCTAAAGCCCGCCAGTATTGGGCTTTGAAGCAAAGAAAAAGGGCTCGGAGATTTTCCGAGCCCTTGTGTATGGTGGGCCCAAGCTGGTGAACTTGATTGAGATGTACAAAACGGTTTTGTACACCATCCCACCCGATCTTCATCATCGACCACTACGCATTCTGGTAGCCATTGGCATTCCCCCAAATCAGTAGACAAATAATGATGTCAAAACTGAGATGGAGAAATGCAAATGCAGCGGACGAAATACGCACCTGAGTTCAAGGACGAAGCGGTCAAGCAAGTCGTTGTTCGAGGACATTCGGTAGTGGATGTAGCCAAACGACTTGGCATTCCAGAGGGCGTGTTGTACACGTGGGTTGGTAAGTTCAAAAAGGCAGACGAACCCGTCAGCAACGATTTGAAGGTGTTGCAAGCCGAGATGGCCAAGCTCAAAGCTGAGCTCAGACGCACGACCGAGGAGCGCGACATCCTAAAAAAGGCCGCCGCGTACTTTGCAAAACAGTCCGAGTGAAGTACGCGTTCATCCAAGCCCATCGATGCGAATTCAAACTCACCAGCATGTGCCGTGTTCTCAAGGTTCACCGCAGTGGCTTCTACGCGTGGTTGCATGAGCCGCTCTCACCAAGGGCTAAAGCCTACGAAGTATTGACGGCGAAGATCAGGGAGTCCTACGACCAAAGCATGGGGATATACGGCAGCCCACGCATCTTCTGTGACTTGCGTGAAGCTGGCGAGGCCTGCAGTGAGAACCGGGTTGCGAGGCTGATGCGAGCTGCAGGAATCAAATCGGTTCGCGGCTACAAGCGGCCAAGGTACAAAGTGGGCAAGCCTGCGCTTGTTGCACCAAACCAATTGCAACGGCAATTCCAGCATGATGAACCTGACCAAGCTTGGGTGACGGACATCACCTACATCCGCACACTGGAGGGATGGTTGTATTTGGCTGTCGTGCTGGACTTGCACTCGCGTGCGGTGGTGGGCTGGAGCATGGGGCCGCGTATGCAAACGAGCTTGGTACTGGATGCGTTGATGATGGCGGTGTGGCGCAGACGCCCTAAGGCATCAGTGATCATCCATTCGGATCAGGGCAGTCAATTTGGTAGCGATGAGTTCAATCGTTGGTGCAAAGACAACCGATTGAGTCCGAGCATGAGCCGTCGTGGCAATTGCTGGGATAACGCGGTGGCTGAATCGTTCTTCAGTAACTTGAAGAGCGAGCAAATCAAGAAACGGATTTACCAAACTAGGGCTGTGGCCAAGTCAGAAATCTTCGATTACATCGAGGGTTTCTACAATCGAGTTAGACGCCATAAGCATCTCGATCAACTCAGCCCCCATGAGTTCGAGCGACAGCGTCAGACTGCGCTATGAAAAGTGTCTAGAGATTGGGGGGAATGCCAGTCATTGAATTTTTCTAGCCACTTGGTTTAGGACCAAACTACGCTATAGACCAGCTTGCATGAAATCAAAAACAAGCTGACTTGAACGAATAGATAAAACAATTTCTCATTAATTCGCTTAGTTAAATTTGCACCAACCCAAGTTCCCAATATTGCGCAAGGAACAAGCAACATAGCTCCTTGTAAATTTTCATAGGTGCAAGGCTGAAGTTGCTGGTACGGAATTATTTTTGCGGCGTTCACAGTTGCAAAAAAGATAGTAGACGTCCCTGCAAACTCAAGCTTTGGAAGCCTTTGCGGGAGCATATAGATCTGAAATGGTGGGGCTCCAGAGTGCGAAATGAAGCTAGTAAACCCTGCTAATGCTCCCCAAAAATAACCTGCAGGTTTACGAACCCCTTTGACCTCGGCTGTATTCGACCGCAACCACATGTTCAAGCAAAAACCAATTCCCATCATGCCAATCATCATCGTGAGAATCACGTCTGATATCAATGATGCAACTGCCCATCCAGCACCTACCCCAAACAATCCCGCAGGGATTAGAACTTTCAAATTTTTCAAACTGAACTGACTACGGTAGAGATAGACGCCAACAATGTCACTAATCACAAAAACTGGCAGTAAGACCACTGTTGCCCTTATAGGTGAGATCATCATCGAAAGGATAGGAACACCAAGCATTCCAATTGAGGGGAGCCCTCCTTTGGAAAGGCCCACAAAAAAAGCCGCGACTCCTGCAATTGAAAAGATCTCTAGTGATTCCCAATACGAAAACATCAAATGACCGTTCCATTCTTAGAAAATTCAGATTTATAAAACTTTTAAATCACCACCGATTTGCTTGGAAATGTCCCAAATTGCTTTCTTCAACGCAATCGTTGACTCACTATCCCAACGAGTCGGAAGACGGTCTTGGTTATCCGTAATAGTGACAACGAAAATCAGATTTCCTTCAAAGTCAAAAACTGGCGCACTAAACGCATTAACTCCCGGAATTGGACTCCCTACAACTCGAGACATTCCATGTGCACTCATTTCTTTTTTAAATTCCTCAACCTCACTCCAACGTTTGTTTATCTCTTTCTTTCCTAGCAATCCACCCAATGGGCCCGACACTGCTTGGCTCAATTTTTCTCGTTCCAGTACAGAAGCAAACGCTCTACCGGTTGCTGTATCGAATACTGACATAACACTCCCCATTCGCATGGATATGTGTAATGGTCCTTTGGCTTCTATTAACTTAACAATCGTCGGGCCAAAATTACCCCATACAGCCATCACTACGGTATGGCCAGTTCTTTCTGCAAGTTCTTGAACGAAGGGCTCAGCGGCTTTGTACGGATCAAGTCGCTGTAAATAAGCCAGTCCAATTTGCAATGCAGCAGGACCTAAGTCATAGCGTCCTGCGTTGTCCTGCGCTATCAAGCCCAAACGGGCATAACTCACTAAGTAAGAGTGAGCACGCGAAGGTGCCATCCCTGCCACAGCAGAAAGATCTTTAAGGTTCATGGCATCGCGGCTGTTGGCTAAAGCCAACAAAATTCGCCCCCCCACCTCAACCGACTGAACCGCTCGCTGTCCACGGCCTTCGACGCTGTCTTTTTCTTGACTCATTAAAAATTTCTTTCGCACAGAACGAATGAGTTTGACATAAGCGTATAAATTCTATACATTCGCAATTGACAAATCAATTTGCAAATAACTAATCAGTAAAAACCCTGATCTAAAAGGACCCCAAATGACAACCAAAACCTTTGCCTCAGCCGCCGACTTGGAAGTGAAAAAAGTCAGCTTCGACAAACTGTCTGAGCACGCCTATGCGTACACCGCCGAGGGCGACCCCAACACCGGCATCATTATTGGCGACGATGCGGTAATGGTGATTGACACCCAAGCCACCCCGGTCATGGCGCAAGACGTGATCCGTCACATCCGCCAAATCACCGACAAGCCCATCAAATACGTGGTGATGAGCCACTACCACGCCGTGCGCGTGTTGGGCGCTTCGGCCTACATGGCAGAAGGCGGCGAGCAAATCATTGCCAGCCGTGACACCTATGACCTCGTGGTCGAGCGCGGACAGTTTGACAAAGACAGCGAAATTGGTCGCTTCCCTCGCCTGTTCCAAAACGTCGAGAGCGTGCCCGAAGGTTTGACTTGGCCCACCATGACCTTCACCGGCAAGATGAGCATTTGGTTGGGCAAGCTCGAAGTGCAATTGATTCAACTCGGCCGTGGCCACACCAAGGGCGACACCGTGGCATGGATTCCTTCTGAAAAGATTTTGTTCAGCGGCGACTTGGTGGAGTTCGATGCCACCCCTTATGCGGGCGATGCCTATTTCAAAGACTGGCCACAAACCTTGGACAACTTGGCTGCATTACAACCTCAAAAGCTTGTGCCTGGCCGTGGTGCATCGCTACAAACACCAGAAGAAGTTAAAGCTGGCTTGGAAGGCACTCGAGACTTCATTCGAGACTTGTACTCAAGCGTTGAAGCAGGCGCCAAAGCAGGTCAAGACTTGCGCAAAGTGTATGAAGAGACCTTCAAGAAATTGCAACCAAAGTACGGCCACTGGGTCATCTTCAACCACTGCATGCCGTTTGACGTGACCCGCGCCTACGACGAAGCAACTCAACACCCAGATCCACGCATTTGGACTGCCGAGCGTGATCGCCAAATGTGGTTGGCCCTCGAAGGCTAAGCCACCTCAAACTATTCAAGACGGAGACACCCTATGAAACTCGATCGCATTCATCACGTCGCCTACCGCTGCAAAGATGCCAAACAAACCGTGGAGTGGTATGTCAAGCATCTCAATATGGACTTTGTGCTGGCAATCGCCGAAGACTTGGTGCCCAGCACCAAAGAGCTCGACCCCTATATGCATGTGTTCTTAGATGCAGGCAACGGCAATGTGCTGGCATTTTTTGAACTGCCCACACAAGCTGAAATGGGCCGCGATGAAAACACCCCGGCCTGGGTGCAGCACTTGGCCTTCAAGGTCAACACCATGCACGAGTTGGAAGACATCAAAACCCAGCTTGAAGCAGATGGAATTGAAGTGGTTGGCGTGACAGATCACACCATCTTCAAGTCAATTTACTTCTTTGATCCTAATGGTCACCGATTAGAAATTGCTTGCGACATTGGCACACCTGAGATGTATAAAAAACTTGATGACGTCAAGTGGGAGATGTTAGAAGAGTGGAGCCAAACCAAACGCGCACCCAAGCATGCTGCATGGATGCACGAAAAAGAATACGCAAACCATTGAGAACCTATGCAAGATCTGACTTCAACTCTTAATCCATCACTTCGTAGTTGGGTTACATCTGCAAATGTTGCGGATACAGACTTTCCAATTCAAAACTTACCGTTTGGAAGATTTCGTACATCTTCAAATGAAGCATGGCGAATTGGCGTGGCTATTGGCGATCAAGTACTAGATCTGCGAGCAGCCGGCTTGGTCGAACATGCTGACATGGCGCAATTGATATCGCAGCCCAAAAAGCAACGAATTGAATTGAGATTAGCAATCTCGCAAGGCTTGGCTGAGGGTAGCTCCGAGCAAGCACGTTTTGAAAAAGCATTGTTTTCGCAAAAGTTAGTAGAGATGGGCACTCCATGCGATGTTGGAGACTATTCAGACTTTTATGTCGGCATCCACCATGCAACAGCTGTAGGAAAGTTGTTCCGGCCAGACAATCCTTTACTTCCTAACTACAAATGGGTGCCAATTGCTTATCATGGTCGTTGTTCAACACTGAATGCAACGGGCACTACATTTCCACGCCCGCTTGGTCAAATAAAAGCACCTGATGCGGAAGCTCCAACACTTCAACCCTCCGCTAGGTTGGACTATGAGCTTGAGCTCGGCATCATCATCAGCAACGGCAATGCACAGGGCAAGCCAATTCCAATTGAACAAGCTGAAGACCATGTTTTTGGCATTACGCTCTTTAACGATTGGAGCGCTCGCGACATTCAAGCGTGGGAATACCAACCCTTAGGTCCTTTTCTGTCTAAGAACTTCGCGAGTACGATTTCACCTTGGATGGTCACGCTAGAAGCTTTGACACCTTACCGTCGTGAATTTAAAAGAGCCGAAGGCGAACCACATCCACTGCCCTATCTCAGCTCAACACAAAACTCTGACCAAGGTGCATTTGACGTCAAACTCGAAGTCTTGATTCAAACCCAAGCGATGCGCGATGCTGGATTGCAATTTGAACGCATAAGCTATTCCAATTTCACAGATGCTGCTTATTGGACTGTTGCTCAAATGGTGACGCACCACACGATCAACGGTTGTGCATTGCGCCCTGGAGATTTATTTGGCTCCGGAACACTGTCTGGTCCGAAAGCAGAACAAGCTGGTTCATTGTTAGAGTTAACACAAGGTGGAAAACAAGCAATCACACTTTCAAACGGCGAAAAGCGAGTCTTCTTGCAAGATGGCGATGCGATCGCACTAAAGGGATGGTGCGAAAAGCCTGGTGCTGTTCGCATCGGTTTTGGAGAATGCATAGCAACAGTTACGCCTTCACCTAAGCATTAACTCTGCGGAGAAAGCATGAAGCTCTACAACTATTTCAGAAGCGGCACTTCACATCGATTAAGAATTGCCTTGAACCTGAAAGGATTGGATTACGAATATGTTGCCATCAACTTACTTAAAGACGAGCAGCAACAAGAGAGCTTCAAAAAACTTAACCCTCAAGGGCTAGTACCAGCCCTTGGGTTAGGGAGTGAGGTATTGATTCAATCGCCTGCCATCATTGAGTGGCTTGAAGAAGCATATCCAACGCCCCCGCTATTACCAAACACAACTAGCGATCGACAAAAGGTAAGAGCATTAGCAGCGATTGTTGGTTCCGACATTCACCCTATTAACAACCGCAGAATTCTTCAAACGCTAAGAAGCGAGTTCTCGGCAGATGATGAAGCCATCAACAGGTGGTGCGGCAAGTGGATCACCGACGGATTCGATAGCATTGAAACAATCTTGTCCGATGACAAAAACAGAAATGGATTTAGCTTTGGATATGCGCCGACTCTTGCAGACGTGTATTTGATTCCACAAATTGAAAGTGCAAAAAGATTTAAAGTTGACTTAACTAGATGGCCAAACATAATGGGAGTTGAAGAAGAATGCTTAAAGCTCGAATCTTTTAGCAAAGCAGCACCTTCAAATCAACCAGATTTTTAACATGGGTATTTGAAACATGGAAGATCCTCGGCTGCACTTCAAATCAAATGAACTATCGGAAGATCTTGCCGATGACAAAGATTTTTTTACCTTCTTCGTCGCACCTGTACTGTTTGTCACTTTTTTATTTTTATTAGTAGCCTGTTTCACCAACAACTGAATGGCATCAGCTTCGGACAACTAGCAGCGTACCCAAGATAACGCCAACCAATCCAACAACGTGCCAGAGAGTTAACAGCTCATCAAAGAATAATGCGGCGAAAGCAACTCCAAACATTGGCACCCATGTAATGTAAGTTGCAGTTCTACCCACCCCGATAGCGGCGATACCGCGTGACCATACAAGTGATCCAACTCCAGTTGCAAACAGTCCAGAAAAAATTGCCATTGACCAATCAATGCCTGTAAAGTTAATCACTGCATCAACCGGATTTTCAATTAAAAGTTTGGCATGAATACATAAAAAAAGAGCCCCTAGCACATGCACGATGAGACTGACTGTTAATGGCGATGAATGCCGAGTCAACTGCTGAATGCACAAACCACCTATTGCGAAGGTAAATACAGAGCCAAGTATCAAAAGATCACCCACAGCTGCACTGGTAAGTTCCGCATGAGGCCTGTTTAAAACAACTAGCACGACTCCAGCCAAAGAAATACAAATACCCACATATTGCTTACTTAAGATCCTTCTACCAAAAGTAACAGATTCAAGAATCAATGAAATTGCGGGACCAAGTGTCATGACTAAGGCTGCATTAGTTGCCGAAGTTCTTACCAAACCAGATGCGAATGCAATTTGTTGGCAATAAACAAGAAAGAATGCCGCCAAGGCGAGCAGTGACAACTCGCGTCTTCCCCAAGAAGTAAAGTTGATTTTTAAATAAATGGCCATTACAGCCAAGACTAATGCTGCAATGACCATCCTGACAGATGCCACTAAAAATATGTCTATGTGACCCGTTAGGAATTTGACTGCTGAGAGATTAACCCCCCAAATCATCATCATTAAAAACAGCGCAAGATGTACTTGCGCATGCTTAGGCTTGGTCATGTGATATCAAGCAACGATGTGGGTATCAACCAAGAAGGTAGTAATCTCGTCAATGAAAGTTGTTGCATGCTTCATTGTTTCAACCCCTTGTGGCGATGAGAACGCGGTATCCAATGATTCTGTATCTTTGAACCACAGCTCCACGATGCCATCGATTGGTAAACCGTTGTAGTCAACGACATTGCCCTTGGGGGATTCGCGGTGAGTAATTAGATTTTGTCTGTACCCTAAGACACCTGGAAGCGTTTTAACTAAAGCTGAGTGAACAACTCGCCATTCATGCGCAAACACCTCTGGAGTAACGTCGGCTCTACGACGCAGAAACGACATGCGCTTGAGGGTTGTGTTGGGCGCAGGAGGAGCGACAACCTCAAATGGTTCTGCCGTGATGATACGCAGATGGCCAATGAAATGATTTTCGTCAGCAATTAATTTCTCGCCAAGTGCAGCAGAGAAAGCATCATTCATTTTTTTAGAGTCATCAAACCACAGCTGTGAAATTCCATCAACAGACTCGGGGCCACGTTTGTGGCTGATCCCTCGCTGCGCTTTATCAACTACGTGATTTTGATGGTATGCAAGAAGACCTGGCAATTGAGCGGCTAATCTGGAATGATTCTCACGCCAATACATACGAAATTGATCAATTGTCCAATCTTCGTGTTTTTTCAAAAGGCCCATACGAACTTGCATTGAATTTCTCCTTTTATTTAAATGAAGGGATTTCGTGTGGAATCACAAACTATCCAAAAAGTTTTGCCGTTTCTCAAGCCATACACCATGGCGTAAATGCCAATCTTTGAAAGAGGCGTCACGCTCAAGAGTCCATTGAGCATGCACCGGCCAATAGGGATCGAAGAGCGCTTCACGGCCAATCGCTATCAAATCAGCGCTACCAGTTTCTAGAATTTCTTCCGCCTGATGCGCATCAATGATCATGCCCACAGCTTGCGTCAAAACGCCTGTGTCTGCCTTGATGCGCCTTGAGAAAGGAACCTGAAAACCCAAACCTCGTGGAACAGGAAGGGCATTGGTTTGCTCTGTCAAACCGCCAGATGAACAGTCAATTACATCCACGCCTGCTAGTTCAAGATGCTTCACCAAGGCGACTGAATCTTCAACAGACCAGCCCCCGACTGCACCATCAACGATAGACAAACGACACCAGAGTGGTTTACCGTCCGGCCACGCTTGTCGAACACGTTTCGCAATTTCAATTGCAAGCCTCATCCGCCCTTCGCGATCACCACCATACGCATCAGTTCGTTGGTTTGAAATTGGGGAAAGAAAACTAGTGACTAAATAGCCATGACCGAAATGGAGTTCAACTACGTCGAAGCCTGCTTCATCCGCACGCTGAGCTGCAGAAGCGAACTCTTGAATGACTTGCTCAATCTCTTCGAGTGTTAAAGCATGTGGGGTTGACCATCCGTCACCAGCAGGAATTGCACTCGGTCCAATGCGTGACCATCTCGGATCGGTCTCGGCCATTTCTTGCTCAGTCAGTGCGCGCCCCCCTTCCCATAGGGACTTGCTTCCAGCTTTGCGCCCAGCATGGCCGAGCTGAACACCAATTGCGGAACCACATTGATGAACAAAATCCACAACGGTCTTCCACGGTGCAACATGTGCATCATCCCAAAGACCCACATCGTCTTGACCAATGCGGCCAACAGGTGAAACAGCCGTGCTTTCCGTGAGAATAAGGCCCGCACCGCCCATGGCGAATTTTCCCAAATGGACTAAGTGCCAATTGTTGGCAAAACCACCAGGTGCAGCATGTTGCATCATGGGGGCGATCACAATTCTGTTTTTTAATTTAAGCGAGCGAACCCGCAGCGGCTGAAACAGCGCTGTCGTCATAAAGTAAATTCCTGTTAGTGTGAGCCGAGATAAGCCGCTCGTACAGCTGGATCTTTCAGCAATTGAGCGCCGGTTCCCTCTAATGTGATGTGACCCGTTTCTAGGACATAAGCTCGATCTGCAACTGCCAATGCTTGATTAGCCATTTGCTCAACCAACAGAATCGTTAATCCGGACTCACGCAAGGCTCTGATGGATTTGAAAATTTCCACAATGATGAGCGGGGCTAGCCCTAATGAGGGCTCATCCAGTAGCAACAGCTTGGGCTCACTCATCAATGCCCTTGAGATAGCTAGCATTTGCTGCTCGCCCCCAGAGAGAGTGCCTGACATTTGATTAGCACGTTCTTTAAGACGCGGAAAGCGTTTGTATTCACGCTCAATCAACTGCTGAACGCGATCTTCATTTGCTCTGATGGAATACGCACCCAGCAAGAGGTTTTCATAAACAGTTTGATCTGCAAAGACGCCTCGACCTTCTGGTGACAAAGCAACGCCCAAGCCAACGCGTTGGTGTGACGGAGCATCCGTGCAATCTTCACCATTAATGAAAACCTTACCCTGACTCACAGGCTCAAGCCCAACAATACCCTTGAGTAAGGTACTTTTACCTGCGCCATTCGCACCAATGATGGTGACGACTTCTCCTTCTTTAACAGAAAGAGAGACTCCTTTCACAGCCTGAATGGCGCCATAAGACATTTCTACGGATTGAATTTTTAACACGTTAAACCTTTCACGCTGGCACAGCTTCAGGATCCTCGGTGCCGAGGTAAGCCTCAATGACCTTGGGGTTAGCCTGAACTTGCGCAGGGGTACCTTCCGCAATCTTGATTCCGTAGTCCAGAACAATCACATGATCAGACACACGCATCACCAAGTCCATGTGATGTTCAACCATTAAGATAGACAAACCCATACGACTGATACGAATTAACAAATCACCAAGCTCAGCAGTTTCTTGCGGATTCAGGCCAGCTGCTGGTTCATCGAGCAACAGTAATTCAGGGTCGGTCGCCAATGCACGGGCTAACTCGACACGTCGCTGCAATCCATATGACAAGCTGCCTGCTGGTGCATCAGCCAAATAAGCAAGACCCACAAGTTTTAACAATTGAAGCGCACGCTGACGTGCTTCTGTTTCTTGGCGAATAGCGGTCGGCAACATCAACAACGATTCAAAAAAGTTGTTTGTCATTCGAGTATGACGACCAAGCATCACGTTATCTAAGACCGACAGATCGCCAAACAAACGCAAGTTCTGAAAGGTACGTCCCATCCCCATTGCACAAATTGCATGCGCTGGTTTACCGACAACATTTTTCCCAACAAACTCAATTGAACCAGAGTCCGGTGGAACAATGCCAGTCAACATATTAATCATGGTGCTTTTCCCTGCACCATTAGGACCAATCAAAGCATGCACATGACCACGCTTGATTACATACGATACATTTTGTGCGGGCTTTACACCGCCGTATGCTTTGGAAACAGAGTCGACCTTCAAAAGATCGGCAGAGACTTGACTTGAGAAGTTGAGCTTCACCTCTTCATCATCTTTTGTCTCAGTTTTGATTTTCTCGACAGATTTTTTTCCGAAAATTTGATTAATCACACCCATTACGCCGCTAGGCATAACGTAAAGAGCGAACAACAACAGCGCTCCATAAACGAAATGTTGGACCGATGGCCAGCTGGACAAACCAGCCTCAATAAGCGTCAAACTTACTGCGCCAACCAAAGGACCGTAGACAGAGCCGACACCACCAAAGAGCACCAACAACAAAATGAAGATGGACAGATGAAAGTTGATGAAATCTGAATTGATATATTGGTTTTGCTGCGCCACCATGGCCCCCGCCAGACCGCAAGTAACAGCGGCCACGACAAAGGCAGTGACTTTCCCTCGATAAACACGTACCCCAACGGAGGAAGCAGCGATCTCATCGGCTTGAATCGACAACCAAGAACGACCTTGTCGGCAAGAAACGATGTTACGAATCAACAAGTGAGCAACAGCTGACAACCCAATGCCAAACCACACCCATTGATGCATTGTCAAAGGTTGATCGTTCCATGTCAGAGGTCGAATGCCAAATAAACCTTGAGCGCCTCCAAAAACATCTGTCCATTCCGTAACAAGTTTTTCAACAACGATACCGAAAGCTAGCGTCACCATTGCTAAGTAGGGACCTTTGACGCGGAGTGAAGGCAAAGCGATCATGACTCCACAAATACCTGAAATCACACCACCCAACAAAAATGCCAACCAAGGGTCGATTTGAGTTTTGATAGTTAGCAACGCAACTGCATATGCACCTGCGGCAAATAGCCCAGCCTGGCCAAGTGATTTTTGACCTGCATATCCGACAAGGACGTTCATCCCCACGCCGCACATGTAATACACACACATCATGAATGCGATGCGCAAATAGTAGTCGTTGGCCACATAGCCAACTGCAGTAGTCAGCAGTGCAACTACAACTGCGACTGAAATAAGGTGTTTAGCATTCTTCATACTTTTTCCACCATGTTGGTACCAAAGAGTCCGTTTGGACGAAGGGCAAGAACTAGGATGACGAGGGCAAATATCGCCACTTCTCGCCATTGTGCTGACCATAGGTTTACAAAAGACTCCAAAACGCCCAAGATGAATCCACCGAAAACACAACCGCGTGCATTGTTAAGGCCTCCCACCATCGCAGCAGAAAATCCTTTCAATCCCACTGCCAAGCCCATAAAAAGGGACGCTTGCGCCACTGGTGCCAACAAGAATCCAGAGAGTCCTGCAAGCGCCGAACTAATAATGAATGCGCCAATCATGACAAGCGTGACATTGATACCCATCAGACTTGCGACATTTTGATTTTGTGCCACGGCACGCATGGCTTTACCCATCATCGTTTTGCGCATCACATGGTCAAAGCCAATCATCACGATCACCGACACAACCAAAATAAGAATTTCTTGAGGGCGAATACCGATTCCCATCCATCGAATCACATCGTCACCTACTGGACTAGGAACCACCACTGGTTTTGGGCCCCAAATCGCTAAACCGATACTTTGAAGAATCACACCAAAACCAAGTGTGCTCATTACCCATGCCATGCCAGGACGCTTGGCAAACGGACGCACACCTAATATAAAAAGAAGCCATCCAATTAAGCCCATAACGATAAGGCTTGCAAGCAACGCGCCGAGTTGCGCCATGGCTCCAGGATCTGCACCACCAAAAGAAGTTGAAGTTGGCAGCTTACCCACAGCTAAAAACAGCACACTCATTCCAATGAATGCACCAGCAGAAACAAATTCTCCGTGTGAAAAATTCAACGTCTTTGTCGTTGTAAACGTCACACTAAAACCCAGTGCCACCAAAGAATATGCGCTACCAACAGCTAAGCCGCTGATCAACGCTTGCAATATTGCTTCCATCGAGATTCCTCGTTATGAAAAGGGGAAGAAATTACTTTCTTGCCCTTTTTTCTTCTTAATTAACGCTTGTAGTCGCTGGCAGACATTGTTTTGATGATGTCGTCGCTGTACTTCACAAGTTGATCGCCGTTCCACTTTACAAAAGTCAAATCGCCAGCTGTCAAAGCCTCATGATCGGTCTTGTTAAATGGTTTGCTATAGGTTTTCATCACACCGTTTACAGATGCGTTGAGGTTTTCCAAAGCTTCTTTCATTTTTGGACCATCAGTTCCACCACTTTGCTTGATGGCTTCTGCAACGAGGAGAACTGCATCGTAGCCATGGACTACAAACGGGAATGCACTTGGTGCAGCCAACTTTGAAGCGGTTCGTTCATACAACTTCTTTTGAGCAGGAGTCGATGGACTCACCATCGTGCGCATAAACACTGGTTTGCTTGCCAAGTTCTTACCTGCAGCGTCATAGAACGTAATGTTGTCAGCTGCCCATGAAGTCAGAACCAATGGGTAATAGTTGAGCTTCTCCATGCTGCGCATCAACTGACCAATTGGAGTGCCTTGCGCCCATAACAGAATGGTGTCAACGTTAGCGGCCTTCATCTTGTTCAGTTGTGAGGTCATGTCGGTATCGGCAACGCCGAATTTTTCTGTCGCAACAGCAGACATACCATGCAACTTCATGATCTCTTCCAAGTCCTTCAAACCACCTTGGCCATATCCTGTGGTTTCCCCCATCAGACCAATCGTTTTCTTTGGAAGCTTGGATGCATAGGTCACCAAAGCAGCGACTTGCTCACGGTCCACCATAGAGACACGGAACATGTAATTTTCAGCGCCAGGACTCATGGGCTTTGTGATATCAGTTCCCGAGCCAATCATGCCCATAGACACAATTTTTTTCTGGTTGGGGATATGGCGCCAAGCTAATGCGTTGCCTGAGTTTGTGGGCCCAAATACAGCCACAACTTTTTCGTTGTCAATCAAGTCGCTCATGTTTTGAATCGACTTTGGAGGTTGAGACTGGTCGTCACGCACAACTAAAGTGAGCTTGCGGCCTAGGACACCGCCTGCAGCGTTGATATCAGCGATTGCCGCCTCGATACCAATCACACCGGCTTTACCGCTTTGAGCTGATGGTGAAGCCGAAAGGTCACCATTAAACCCAAGTTTGATGTCCTGCGCATATGACGAAATCGCAACGCTTAAAGTCGTTGCAATCGCCGTCAATTTAAGGATTTTTTTAATGCTCATGATGTCTCCTATTTTTTAGGTTGTGGCCTGAGGCCGGGTTTTCCGCTCTGCGAAATTTGAAAATTCGATTTGTTGTTTATGCGAGGAAGCCGCCATCAACGGCCAAAGTAACACCTGTCACATAGCTAGCCATTTCTGAAGCCAAGAAAATTACAGGTCCAATTAATTCCTGCGCTTGCCCAACTCGCCCCATAGGTGTTCGCGCCATAAACTTTTCTAGACGCTCTGGCGCTTCACGGGTATAGCTTGTCATGGGAGTTTCAATCACACCGGGGGCAATCGCGTTCACACGAATGCCATCTTTAGCAAGTTCCACCGCCAATGCTTGTGTGAGTTGCTTTACTGCACCTTTAGAAGGCGAGTAACCCACCACGTTCGGAATGCCAATTGAAGATGCAATGGATGCCAAGTTGATGATCACACCTTTTGTCGCACGCAATGCACCTAGGAAGGCATGGGTTGGATTGAACGTTCCCATCACATTCACATCCAATGTTCGTGCCAAGTTCTCTGCCACTTTAGGACTATCCAAACCCTCGCGAACAATGATCCCTGCGTTGTTGACCAAGATATCAACATTCCCAACTTCCTTTGCCACTTTAGAAGCTAACGCATTGCATTGCTCTGCAGAGGTGACATTGAGACCGTAATGAACTGCACGGCCACCAGCTGTGTTAATTTCATCAGCTACAGACTGAGCATTCTTCTCTACTAAATCTGTAACGATTACTTGCGCGCCCGCTTTCGCCATTCCAATTGCAATGGCACGACCATTACCTTGTCCAGCTCCTGTGACTAATGCAATCTTTCCCGCTAGCACCTGGGGTGCCATATTTGTTGTAATTTCCATTTATGCCTCGATATTCGTGTTCAATTCCAATTTCCTGCCGATTAGTTAGGCATGACTTTTAGCTAGCGTTTTGCCCACCACATACCCAAAAGTAAGAGCTGGGCCAAGCGTGATACCTGCACCAGGGTAGTTACCGCCCATGATGCTTGCCGCATCGTTACCGACGGCATACAGACCTTTCACTGGTTGCTTATCCTTTGTCAAGACTTGACATGAAGCATCGGTCGCAAGACCCGCGAATGTGCCAATTTCTCCGACAACAACCTTGATTGCATAAAAAGGTCCCTGTTGAATTGGAGCCATGCATGGATTGGGCTTCACCATAGAGTCGCCTTGATAACGGTTGTACGCTGTACTCCCTTTGCCAAATTTGGTATCTGTTCCGGTGATTGCATCACGGTTAAACACCTCAACCTCTTCTTTTAAGGAAAGTGCAGGAACGTTAATCACAGATGCCAACTCATCTAAGGTATTGCCCTTTTTGAGATATCCACTCTTCAAATGCTTACCGATTGGAAGTGGGAAAGGCGCAACTGCACCCATGCCATATTCCCGCAAGTGCGCATGATCACAGACGATCCAGCACGTTACTTCGTTCGAACCCTTGCATGCTTGTACCAAGTTTTGTACGAAGTCATGGTAAGAAAGAGCTTCATTACCAAAGCGGCGTCCGTTTGCAGTTACTGCAATAACGCCAGGTTTCGCTCTGTCAATGAAGTGAGGCATGACACCTTGCGTACCATCACTTCGCGTCGAAACCGATGTGGGACACCACGCCGCTGCATTTGGAATCGTTGGATCCACCCAACCACCAACTGACTCACCTAAGCGCAAGCCATCGCCAGTGTTCAATTCTGGGGAAGGGGTGAAGTGCTCTCTTCCTGTCGGTGCATGTGGGAACAGTTGCTTGCGACGCTCGATATCAAACGGAAAACCTCCACATGCCAACACCACACCGCGCTTCACGCGAATATCTACCGCGGCACCATTCTGAATGATAGTTACTCCAGCAACACGGTCACCATCCAAGATCAGTTTTTTGACCGGTGAAGACAACCAAACTGGGATATTCATATCCATTGCAGCCTTCGCCAGTCGCCCAGCTAACGCGTTTCCGTTTGTCAACGTCATGCCACGACCATTGATGACAACATCCATGAAATGACCTGCAAAGCGTTTTGTCACATACCAAAATGATTCAAGTGATTTGAACGCACGCAAGAAGTGCCACAACTCTTTGCCTGAACCAAGCATCATGCCAAATACGGTGAGCTCTGGCACAGGAGGTGCCAACTGCTTCACGCGCTGCCCTAACTCTCGTGCATCGAACGGACGAGTCACCATGGAGCGACCACCAGGCAGGCCGCCAGGTGCTTCTGCGTGGTAATCAGGGAACACGGGAGGCATGTCGAATTGAACGCAAGTTTTGCTTGTGAAAAAATCAATCGCCTTAGGGCCGTTTTCAATAAAAGCATCGACACGTGCATCATCAAAGTGCGTTGTCGCCTCGTGCTTCAAATAGTCACGTGCGGCTCCTTGCGGTTCATGCAAGCCTTGCTCTGTGGCCAACTTGGTACCTGGAATCCACAGCCATCCGCCTGAGCGCGCAGTTGTTCCGCCGTATACAGGGGCCTTATCAACTACCAAAACCTTCAGACCCTCATAGGCTGCCGTAACCGCAGCAGACATTCCTGATGCGCCAGTACCAACAACGACGACGTCGTATTCCACCTCTTGCTTTGCCATTGCCATCTCCAATTGATGAGTATTGCGATTGATTAACGTTAGTTTATGGCGAATCAATCTGCAATCGTCTAATCGTTATCCCCTATATGACGCATCATCTAATGGCGAACAGCTTATAGTCGACGAAAGTGATCGCTAGAATTTGTAGTCGGAGACAAAAATGGCAAACGAATTAGAAATAGAAAACACTGACTCAAGCAGCGAAAAGGAACGACGAGGCATCCAGTCCATTGAAGTGGGTGGACAGTTACTTTTGGCGTTGGGTAACCATGGACGTCCGATGCCATTAAGGGACTTGGCAAAAGCCGCCAACTTGCTTCCCGGCAGAGCTCACCCCTATTTGGTAAGCTATTCAAAATTAGGCCTCGTCACTCAAGAGCCATCTACTGGGTATTACTGGCTGGGTCCAACCGCCATTCAATTAGGCCTAGTAAGTCTGAGAATGCTTAACCCCGTCAGAGAGGCCACTCCGTTTGCTGAAGACTTGGCACGCGAAACCGGCCACAGCGTTGGACTATCAGTATGGGGAACTCAAGGGCCAACGATCGTTTACCTATTCGACGCCATCTATCCACTTCACACAAACATCCGGACAGGTACTTTGATGTCGTTGGCGGGAACAGCTACAGGCAGACTCTTTGCAGCGTATTTACCTAGCAAACTAATTCAAGAATTCATGGTCGAAGACCATCGGCGTCTTGGACCAGATATTGCAAATCCAGTAACACCAGAAAGTGTTCAAGAGATGTTAGTTGAAGTACGCAAGCACGAGCTATCAAGAGCATTAAATAATCCAACACCTGGAATTTGTTCTTTTGCTGCGCCAGTTTTTGATTACTCTGGAAACATCGTACTGGGATTGACTCTGATGGGACGATCCGGTTCATTTGACTTTAGCTGGGAAGGCCCTCAAGCTGTGGCAGCTAAACAATGTGCGGCAGAAATCTCTAAGCGGCTCGGCCATACTTCGTCAAACTTTATCTAATTAAACTGATTGAATTAGGGAAGCATGCTTTCCGGACAACCGAGACGTTGCGAAATAGCTCGAACACATTTCTTAATCTCTTTACGCAGCGAAATTTCTCCGGCGCGAAAGGAATTCACATGGTCAACCTTGCTTATGCACAGTTACGGTTAAACGACCTCCCGAAAACCCGCATGAAACCTAGGCTTCCCTTATGGACGCGTCCTTAAGAAAACAGAGAAAAGAGAGAGAAAACGGCAAGAAAACTCCACGTTTAAAAGAAGTGAAGTTGCCCCGTCCTTAAGGTCACTCGTCGAAAGCCCGCCAGTACTGGGCTTTGAAGCAAAGAAAAAGGGCTCGGAGATTTTCCGAGCCCTTGTGTATGGTGGTCCAAATGGGATTTGAATCCCTGTCCATAAGATCACTTCTTCTTGTTCACAGCGGCTTTGAAAGCGGCACCAGCCTTGAAGGTTGGAACTGTTGATGCTGCGATCTTCAATGCTTCACCAGTGCGTGGGTTCTTGCCAGCGCGAGCGGCACGTTTGCTGGCTTTGAAAGTGCCGAAGCCGATCAATTGCACGTGCGGCTGCAGTCTGATTGCTCATGCTCAGGCAACATAGCTCACAAAGAAACACCAGCAATACATTAATCGCTGATGCTCCTATATCAAGCCCTCTTCGGTGGGCTTTTTACTTTGTGAATTCGAAAAAATAATTTATGCCTAAATACCCTTAGTCAGTAAAACAATACTTATATGAAACAAGAACCATCATTTGAAGAAACGCTCTATGAAGCGATGAAGTTTGTACACCCAGCCCTCACAACACGCCTCTTCAGCGTAGCTTGTTTGGGGCGTTCAGAGTCATACTGGAGTAGCGTCCTGTCTCAAGGACTCAAGGTGCCCGACACCGCATTGCTGTCGCTATATGACTACTTGGAAGCAAAGAAGATTGTGAGTAGTGAAAAACTCACCAAAGTCAGGGTTATCAGTGAAATCCAAGAAATGATTGAGGATGAAATCTTGAGGCGATTCAAGGAAACCTCCCTAATCTCCCAAGAGGGCTGGGACAGATTGTCCCAATCTATTAGGGATGAGGAAACGGACGAGAAATACGGCTATTATGGTTTTATGCCATTCATATCAACTAAGTACGGAAAATAAATCGCTCCTTACTTAAGATACAGAATTTCTGTATTCGGACGTGCCGTGTTAGTCGATTCGTGCTTAGTAAATGGGATGTCCAAAATCATGAATAGGTCGTTCATCACTGCAGGCACGTAGCAATCTATCGAGCGAAAGTGCTTCTCAAGAACATCCAAGATACAAACGTCATTGAATACCGCATGATGTTGCAAAGCCTCTTGAGCGAAGCATAGACTTTGAAGGACGTTTCCCTTCTTCGAGAAAAAATCCGAGTCATTTAAATAGTAATTAACAACACTGGCTGATGTCAGATTGTCAACTCCATCATCAAATATCACTCGATTCATTGGATTTTTACATTCACGCAAGAAGAACGCCATTGAGTCCTGCAAAGCCGCCGTAGTGCCCAATGAATCGAATTCCGAATAAATTGCCTTCGCAGCCAATCGATAAACGTTTTCCAATCGGGGAAATTCCTCATACTTCTCTAATTCATTCACTACTTTTGAAATTTTCAATCGTGATAACGAATAATTCATTCAGGTCCTCCGTCCTCAATGGCAAGAGTCATTGACACTCATTTCTGAATACAAAACAATAATTTATCAAAATTTAATGTCGAAAATAAATACATGATGAAATATTCAGATTTTTCCAACCAATTCGACAGAGACCGTCATTTTCACACCAATAACAAGCAGCGTATTATAAAAAAAAATGGGATGCCATTGCGATCTAAAGATGGAAAACAAAAATCACCTAACGCAGGTGGCGGTCCTGTTATTGCGATAATAGAACTACCACCCAAGAAAATTTTATAATTTACCAAATTGAAGTTTTAAATACTTCCGCACTTTCCGCAATACTAGAGCACTCCATACTCAATAAGTACTTTGTCGACGTCGAAATTATAACTTAATTCCTCATATTCATCGCTTAATAAGTTAGACATGCCTTTGTGAATCATGTTCTTAACGTCATCAGAAAATGAATCCTTTAACTCATCAAGCATATCCATCTCTAAAGTCCCATCAGGGTCTAATAAGATAAAATCACTCGTATTTAAAGACAAAAATGTGTTGAATTTCTCAAGCAACTGAATGGTTTCATCGCTTAACTTAACTTCTAAATTATCACAGTTAAGAATCATTTTACCTCACCTAAAATATTTAAAATCGTTTAATTAATATTTAATTACCCGATAAAGTATTATATACAATTCTGGATTTTTTGTCAACAAATTAATATAATGAGAAATGATAGACTCACTCAGAAAGAGTCGAACTACGTTCTCCTTTGTGCTCCCTATTGGTCGCACATCCGTTTTTTACTTTCATTTGTGATAGTAAATCAGACCACTCCAATTCACATCCTGATCTTGAGCATGCGACGGCTATGTCCCAATCTTTAAAAAGGGAACATTTGCCGTCGCCTCGTGTTGCTATAGGTTTCTGACCTCGGGGCATCACGACTGTAGAAGGATTCTGAGGGGAGACGGACTTCATGAAACTCCCAACCCAAAGCAGCCTAAACTGCGCGGTAAATCCAGCGGCTTCCACTTTTTGACATGAATCACTTCTACAGCTTGATTCATAAAGTAGCGTACTTATTAGCCGTCATATCGCGGTACGCTGTTTTCTCCATTTTTAAGGAGTGGATCTCTCCTATTGTTGCCATGATGAATTGTTACTAAATTTGCGTCACTCCCATTAGCCTAACCGCCGAGAGATCCGTAAATTTATTTATCATTTATGCACACTGTGTTCTATAAAATTTCTTTGCGCTTCTACTGATTCGACGTCGTACTTTTGACGCTAAGTTCATAACCGTATGCGCAGCCTTAATGTGCATCTTCTCTCTAGTTTTTTTAGATTTGAACTTCTTTAGATACTTTATAAAAGTCTGTTTTTCATCAGCCTCTAGGTGAAAGAAGTATTTAGTCAAGCATTTAGTGGCCTCCATTTGTGCGATCAGAAACTCGGTCTGTATATCCGAATCAGAGAGATATTTGGGATTGATGCCTTCTTTACGCAGCCAAATCCTTAATCGTTTTTCATGTTCATAGTAGTTGTTCATATGGTATTTATGAACACCGATGGACATGGAAAAAATTCTTTGGACTATCGCGGAGGAGTAAATACCAAGACATTTTCATGAGGAGAACACATATGTCGAATCTATTTTTTAATCAAATCAAAGTTGAAAGTGGGGCTAACGCTCAACTCGCTCACAATATGGCAATCAAACGATTGTGTGCACATAACAAGCGGCACCCTAGGGAGCATCAAGAATTCAACACTCCTGAGCTAATCAACTCCTTCATGCCTGGCAGTTCAAGCATGTTTAGTGAGTTAACGCAATCTCAACTTAGTTGTAAATCAGCCTATGTTGATGACCGTCTAATGCCAGGCGCTGTTCTGAAGATATTGTCAACAGATAGCCCACCCTACGGATTGCTAGAGATATACCTTATGCATCTATTCAAGATAGACCCAAAAGTTATTGTCTCAATGTATAGCTACACATGTCATTCAAATGAAGAGTGGATATGCAATTTAATTGTACAAAATGGCGTTATTTGCCAAATCTGATCGAGGTATACACATGAACCATGACAGATTCTTACGTCTCAAAGACATTATTGGTGATAAGCCGTCTGGAACTGAGCCAATCATTCCTATTTCAAAGAGCACTTGGTGGGCGGGTGTCGCCAAAGGTCACTTCCCCAAGCCCACAAAACTTGGCCGTGTATCAGTCTGGCGAGAAAGTGACATCGCCAAACTGATAGAGGGCTAATTAGTTGCCTGTATAACTTTCTGGCAATTTAGGAAAGGGGTAGGACTGTCCTCCCCTCGCCTTATCTAGATAGTCCCCCCACCACTGCATCATCTGCGCGCGTTGGTCTAAATACTTTGCATGGTTGTATGCGCTGGCAACCTGATTCTTCGATACGTGAGCCAGTTGTGCCTCAATATGGAAGAAGTTAAAACCTGCCTCATTCAGAATCGTCGAAGCCAGCCCTCGATATCCATGACCTGTCATTCGCCCACGATATCCCATGCGCTTAATAGCAGCAAGAATCGTATTGTTTGACATAGGTTTTTCATGATCCCGCTCCCCTGGAAAGATCAACTCGCCATGTCCAGTCAACACATTCAGCGCCTTAAGAGTGTCAATTGCTTGCCGACTCAGTGGGACAGTATGGTCACCGTTAGCATCAATCTTCATCCGACTCTTTGGTACAACCCAAAGTGCATTTTCAAAGTCAATTTCCTCCCAACGTCCTCCAACGAATTCACTCGTTCTTAAAAAAGTGCATGCCATCAACTTCATTGCTAGGCGTGTCAGATTGGAACCGTTGTAGGCTTCAACTTTAACCAAGAATTCTGGAAGTTCCTTGTAATCTAGACGTGCGAAGTTTTCCACCTTACGTGGCTTCATAAAGTCCCCGCACTGAACTTCCGAAACCGGATTTCGATTTGCTATTCCATGTGCAATGGCATAGCGAAAAATCTGACCGCAAGTTCGGTAGTTTCGCTTGGCAATTTCCAAGCTACCCCTCTCCTCAATCTTCTTAGCCATGCAGACCATTTCGTTAGGAGTAATTTCGTTAATAGGTCGATGACCAATCACTGGAAATACATCCAATTGCAATCGACGCAAAACGTTACCCGTATGCTGTGCCGATTTTTGCGATTTCCAGTTTTCATGCCACTGCACCCCAACTTGCTCAAAACTGTTCGCTGCGTTGGCCATCTTGGTTAGCTTATCCAACCGTTTCTTCTGACATGGATCAATACCTTCCGTCAGTTGCTTCTTTGCGCAGTTACGTTTATCTCGCGCTTCACTGAGCGTAACGGTGGGATAGACCCCCAACGAAAGTAGTTTTTGCTTGCCCAAATAGCGATATGCATAACGCCACAGTTTTCCGCCTTGTGGTGAGACGTGTAGTTGCAACCCTTCTGAATCGGTAAGTTTGTAAAGCTTTTCCCTAGGTGTTGCTTTTTTTATTGCTAAATCTGATAGTGCCATTTCTAAGTTCCTTAAATACCAACAACCATTACGGTGGGTACCAACGTATTTACCAACGCAAGAACGGGACTCAAAAAAACTTAGATGGACGTCCAGAAACAGAAAAGCCCCGCAACACTATGTATTACGGGGCTCTGTAGTCTGTTATTGAACTTTTATGGAGCTCAATAGACTGATAGATGGTGGTGGTAGCGGGATTTGAACCTGCGACATCAGCATTATGAATGCTGCGCTCTAACCAACTGAGCTATACCACCGAATCAGGGCAGTATTGTAAACCATTTTCAGATCGAGGCCGCGG
>Ga0228701_1000279_pt1 | contig 46355 bp, 42 predicted proteins | sample McNCre117_Aug_MG_2_FD_178017 | JGI IMG/M metagenome (GOLD analysis project Ga0228701, IMG submission 178017) | Freshwater microbial communities from McNutts Creek, Athens, Georgia, United States - 11-17_Aug_MG | ecosystem: Environmental > Aquatic > Freshwater > Creek | place: USA: Georgia... | reverse complement strand
TAGCTGTTGCTTCACACCGGCTGCTGCATCGTAGGCACCTTCTAAGAAAAAGGAAACGACTTGTGGCGAGGTGGGGGCTCTAACGAGTTGCGCATCTTTCAATTCGCGTGTCAAGAACAAATCATAGGCGCTACCTTTGCCCACGACCACACGATGCTTGGCTTGATCTACTTGCGAGTTGTCGACCAAGGGGGAGTCTTGTTTGACCAAGTAGCTCCCTTCAATCCAGACATAAGGTGGCGTATAAGCAATGCCTTTTCCGCGAATCGGATCAATCGCAAAAAATCCCACATCGGCTTGGCCTTGTGTCACTGTCTCTACAGATTTGGCCGCAGACTCCACTGCAATTAACGTCAGTGGCAGATTTAACTTTTGAGCCAGTGCTTGCGCCAAATCGACAGAGACGCCAACAGGTTGATTTGTGGCGTTTTCTCTTTTCGCAAGAATTGGGTTGCCCAGGTTGATCACCGCACGCAACGTACCGGTGGGGGCGATTTGTTGCGCAACATTTGTGTGGGTTTGTGCTTGCGCAAAAGTACAAAGCAGGGCGATGGTGAGTAGCCCTCCTAAGGGGCTTTTAAAACGCAAGTGTTTGTCCTTCGGTCATGGGGACCACTTTCACTTTGCTGCCTTTCATGGCTTTTTGGAATTCTTCCAAGGTGCCTTTGGCAAGTGGGTTGGAGTTGTAATGGATGGGGACGACCATCTTTGGCTTGATCCAATTGCGCGCTGCAAATGCAGCGTCTTCTGGATCCATGGTGAAGTTGCCTCCGATGGGCATCAGTACCAAATCAGGTTTGTAGCGTTCAGTGATGAACTTCATGTCACCAAATAAACCTGTATCGCCCATGTGCCAGATTTTGAAGCCATTTTCTAACTCGATGATGTAACCCACCGCTTCACCCGCAGGATGTGATTCGAGTTTTTCAGTCGATGGGTTTTTCCAGACTAACAAAGAAGAATGCTCCGCTTGGACAGCGGTCACTTTGATACCAGGCAAGGGCTTGACACTGCCTGATTTGTTGAAACGATGCGTGAGTTCAGCGGGCATGACACCGAGCGTGACCAAAGGGGTGATCATGTCGGCAGGACCGTACAACACGGTCTTGTGCAGCTTGGCCAAAGCTGGGGCGTCCCCAATGTGATCAACGTGTGCGTGCGTGACCAGCAGCAGGTCTACTTTTCCCAGTGCGGCGATGTCAGTTTTATAAGGTGCAGGAGTTTTGGGGCCACCGGTGAGCCATGGATCAATGACGATGGTTTGCCCGCTTGGTGTCTTGATGCGAAAGCCTGCTTGACCCAACCATAAGACCTCTGTCTTCGCCTCGGATGCGTTAGGAGCTTGCTGCGCAAAACTGTTGTGCATGTTGATGGCCGTTAAGCCAAATACCACGCAGGCTTTCAAGCCCATGGAATGAAACCATTTCATAACGAATTCTCCAATGAGGTGAGGTGGTTAAAGAGATGGCTCGCAGTTTCATCGCAGCTGTTGCATGTGTCTAGACATGAAAGTCCCTGTGGTGACTCAGCTAGTGTTTACCCGCCAAAAGAAACACAGCAGGGTTAATTCGAACGTTTTAGTGGAATTTGACAAAGACCGAAGTATTGGGCCTTTGTCTTTTTGCTTTGTGTGTGCTCACCTGACCAAATGCCACATAGCAAATGCCTTCTTCGTGTTCTTGCAGTTTGAACAGCTGACGAATGCTGGGCGCATTCATCGATTGTCCGCTGGTGATGCCGCTGCCAATCGACAAGGCTTGCGCCATCAGGAGCATGTTTTGAATCGCGCATCCCAAAGAGATCAAACGTTCATGCACAGGCACCTGCGGCTCAGAAGAAGCGTGGCTGACCACGGCCAACATCAAGCACGGTGCACGAAATGCTTTGTCATAGGCTGTCTCCAGTTCGGCTGTGCTGGCATTGGCATCGCGTGCTTGCAGCGCTTGCACAAACGCGCGACCCAAAGCTTCACGTTGCTTGGGGGGTACCACGATGAAGCGCCAAGGCTGAATGCGTCCGTGGTCCGGCGCTTGAGCGGCTGCTTTGAAGATGAGTTCTAACTCATCCGCACTCGGGCCTGGCACTTCTAAGCGTTTGGGGGCGACATGGCTTCTGGCGCACATCTGTGCCAACAACACCTTTGCCGCCGTTGCGCCCATGCTCAGTATTGTTTGTAGGGCAAGAACTTGCCCGACAGCACCACGTTCACACGGTCGCCTTTGGGGTCGGGTTGACGCACGATGTCCATGGAGAAATCAATCGCGCTCATGATGCCGTCGCCAAACTCTTCGTGGATGAGTTCTTTGATGGTGGTGCCATACACGCTGACGATTTCGTACCAACGGTAAATCAACGGGTCGGTGGGAACGGGTGTGGGCAAGGAACCTTTGTAGGGCACCACTTGCAGCCACTTTTGTTCTTCGGCATCAAGGCCAAAAATTTTGCCAACCACTTTGGCTTGTTTGGCATCTAAGGTCATTTGGCCCAAGCAGGCGGCCGTGGTCCACTCTTTGGAGAGGCCTACTTTTTTGGCCACGTCTTCCCACTTGATGCCTTTGGACACTTTGGTGCTGATGATTTTTTCGGTCACGTCGAGACGGTTCATGAGGACTCCTGAGTTGCTTGAAAAGATTTAGGCCGCAGCGACGAAGCGCTGGTGGTCTTGTGAGATATGCAGCAAACCTTGCAGCACATCACCTACGACGATGACGGATGGGCTGGCCATGTGGTCGCGTACCACGGTGGCGTGCAAATCACTCAACGTGCACACCACATGGCGTTGTGTGGGTAGGCTCACGTGTTGAATCACGGCCACGGGGGTGTGTGGGCATAGTCCATGCAGCATGGCGGCTTGCAATTGGGCAGCACCGCTCATGCCCATGTAAATCACCAAGGTGAGCTTGGCTTGTGCAGCGGTGTGCGACAAGGCTACCCAGTCCATCGCTTCGGTAGCGCCTTGTTTGGCGTGGCCCGTGATGAACAACACACCATGTGCATGGGCGCGGTGCGTCAGTGGCACGCCCAGCGAGGTCACGCCTGCCAAGCCTGCGGTGATGCCGTTGATGACTGTCACCTTCACACCTTGCGCGCGCAAGTGCTCGACCTCTTCACCGCCACGTCCAAAGATGAATGGGTCGCCGCCTTTGAGGCGCACCACGTTTTCGCCCGCCAAGGCTTCTTGCAGCATGAGCTTTTCAATGAAAGCTTGGGGTGTGGATTTGCAGCCCCCGCGTTTGCCCACATAGATGATGCGTGCCGAGGGCGAGGCATAGGCCACGATGGCATCACTCACCAAATCGTCGACGAGCAACACGGTGGCGGCTGCAATGGCTTTGATCGCTTTGAGGGTGAGCAATTCAGGATCGCCCGGACCAGCGCCCACGAGTGTGACGAACGGTTGTGTGTGGGTCATGTCGTGCTTTCCGTGAGTTGAATCATGCGGCGCAGCTCAGGCACGCACGAACCGCATTGGGTGCCGCACTTGAGCGTGCCTTGCAAAGAGGCCAAACGTTGTGCGCTGTCGCCTTTGTAAATTTGTAGGTGCTTGCGAATGGCCACATCTTTCACGCCCACGCAGCTGCACACGGTGGTGCCTGCATCGACCAAAGCCACAGGGGGCTTGCTGCCTGTCATCAACAAACGGCGGCCATATTCTTGGGTGGACGCTTGGGTCTGCAACAAGGCTTTGAGCCATGTCTCGGCCGAGGTGTCGCCCGAGATGATGAAGGCGTTGAGCTGGGTGTCTTTGGCTTGGGGGGCTTCGCTGTGTTGCAAACGCATGCTGCGCAGTTGGCTGCGTTTGGCATCGACGTAGCGCAGGCTGTCGCTGCCGTTCAAACCCAAGAGTTGCTCAATGTCATGTAGCAACGCCATGTCAGGCGCTTCGCTGCAGGCTGCACGCATCAGCACACCTTGACGGGCAGGACCCTCGGTGGGGGTATTGCTGAATGGCACGCAGCTGGCAAATTCAAACTGCACCATGCGCGTACGCAGGTTTTGCAAAATGGTTTGTGCTTTGTGTTCGGGTAGCCACGCCACGGCCAGCAGCGTCCAAGGCAATTCGGCTTTCAGCACTTTGACCGCGGCATGCTTGAGCTCTGGCTGCTTCGAGGTAGGGCAATACGCCGAGGTGGTGATGGCGTTCACGCCCGCGAGTGGTTTATTTTGGTGATCGCGCCCACTCAAAAATGCTGCGCCCCAATGCATGGCAATGAATGCTTGGTTGGTGCCGAGGTCGGCACTGGCTTGGGCGGGCAACACGATGGAGCCACGTTTGCTGGTGACGTGCACCAAAGTGCCTTCATCAAATCCAAGCCGCGCCATGTCGTCTGGGTGCAGTTGCACCACGGGCTCGGGCACGTGGCCAAACAGTTTGCCCACCAAACCTGTGCGCGTCATGCCGTGCCACTGGTCACGCAAGCGGCCTGTGTTGAGCGAGAACGGAAAGCGTGATTCACGCACTTCTGCCGTAGGCACATAGGGCAGGGCGGCAAATTTGGCGCGTCCATTGGCAGTGGCGAACACACCGTCTTCATACAAACGCGCTTGGCCTCGTGTGGCACCTTCGCGCATGGGCCATTGCTCAGGGCTTTGGTCCAAATGCGCGTAGCTCAGACCGGTGATGTCGAGGTCTCGACCACGGGTGGATTCGCGGTGTTCCGCCCAAATTTCTTCGGGCGAGGTGTAGGCCATGTGCAGGCCAGCTTTGTGTGGGGCCACGCCTGGCTCTTGGGCCAACCGTGTGGCCAAGTCCACCACGATTTGCCAATCGTGTCGTGCCTGGCCTGGTGCGGGCACAGCGGCATGCACGCGGGTGATGCGGCGTTCGCTGTTGGTGACCGTGCCTTCTTTTTCGCCCCAGGTGGTGGCGGGCAACAGCAGGTCTGCGAAGTCGCAGGTCTCGGCGGTGGCGAAGGCTTCTTGCACCACGACAAACTCGGCGCGCTCGAGAGCGCGGCGCACCGTGCTTTGGTTAGGCATGGATTGCGCGGGGTTGGTGCAAGCAATCCACAGGGCTTTGATCTCGCCATCAGCCGCTGCTTCAAACATTTCCACCGCGGTTTTTCCGGGTTTAGACGGCACATCGTCAACGCCCCACAAGGCTGCCACTTCAGCGCGGTGTTCGGGCTTGCTCATGTCGCGGTGCGCGCTGATGAGGTTGGCTAAACCGCCTACTTCGCGACCGCCCATGGCGTTGGGTTGGCCCGTGAGCGAGAAGGGGCCTGCGCCCGCTTTGCCAATCTGTGCCGTTGCCAAGTGCAAGTTGATGAGCGAGGCATTTTTAGCGGTGCCGCTGCTCGATTGGTTCAAGCCTTGGCAATACAAACTCAGCGTAGCTTTGGAGGTCGCAAACCAACGCGTGGCTTGCAGCAGTTGTTCGGGTGTGATGCCGCACACCCCATGCACATGCGCGGGCGTGTAGTCGGCCACCAAGGTTTGCAGCGCGTCAAAGCCTTCGGTGTGTGCCGCGATGTAGGCGCGGTCCACCCAGCTCTCAGCCAGCATGATGTGCAACATGCCATGAAACAGCGCCACATCGGTGCCAGGTTGCAAAGGCAAATGCAAGTCAGCGCTGCTGGCGGTGTCGGTGCGGCGCGGGTCGGCCACGATGATTTTGAGGTTGGGGTTTTTCGCGCGCGCATCTTCGATGCGTCTGAACAAAATCGGGTGCGCATACGCCGCATTGCTGCCCGCGATGAGTAAACAATCCGCGTGCATCACATCGTCGTAGCAAGCGGGTGGTGCATCGGCACCGAGGGTAAGTTTGTAGCCAGCCACCGCGCTGCTCATGCACAGGCGTGAGTTGGTGTCGATGTTGTTGGTGCCCAGCAAGCCTTTGACCAGCTTGTTGAACACGTAATAGTCTTCGGTCAGCAACTGGCCCGACACATAAAAACCAATCGCCTCTGCGCCATGCGCGCGCACGATGCTGGCCAAGGTGTGGCTGGCTGTTTGCATGGCGTTGTCCCACGCCACAGGTTGCAAGCTGCCGCCACGCACCAAGCGACGCATGGGTTGCAGCAAACGTGTTTGCGCAGCCATCGCGGGGCTGGCGGTGAGGTGCAGTGATGAACCTTTGCTGCACAAGCGCCCAAAGTTGGCGGGATGTGCAGGGTCGCCGCGCACACCGGTGATGTGACCCGCGTTCGATTCGATGATGACGCCGCAGCCCACACCGCAGTAGGGGCAAGTTGAACGCGTTTCTTTCATGGCGGCTTTCTAGCGGTGGGTGTGTTTCAGTTCGTGACGGTGGCGTCGTCAATGGCGAGCGTGTTGAGCTCGTTCACATCCAAGGCCACATGGCCGTTTTCCACACGCACCGCAAAACGGGTGGTGCAGCCTTCATCGGGGGCGTGGGCGCAGCCATCGACCAGTCCGATGTGCCAGTTGTGCAGCGGGCACACCACGGTTTCGCCAAATACCAAGCCTTGGCTCAACGGGCCGCGCTTGTGCGGGCATTGGTCGAGCAAGGCAAACACTTTGTCTTCGGCGTTGCGAAACACCGCCACTTCCACCCCCTTGGCGCGCTGCACGCGGCGCGCGCCGAGCACGGGGATGTCGTCAACTTTGCAAATGACTTTCCATTCGGTCATGGTGTGTGTCCTTAAACGGTGATGGCTTCAAACTGGCGCGTGTCGACTTGTGCTTTATCAAACTCAAACCATGGATCGGGTTCGCCGTCGAGCGCAAATTGCAAACGTGCCCACAAGGCTTTGCGGCCTGCTTCGTCGTCCAAGATTTTTTTCTTCACGTAGTCCATGCCCACGCGGTTCACGTAGTGCACGGTGCGCTCTAAGTACCAACCTTCTTCGCGGTAGAGCTGCATGAAGGCACCGGTGTACTCCATCACTTCTTCTGAGGTCTTGACCTTCACAAAGAACTCGGCCACTTCGGTTTTGATGCCGCCGTTGCCTGCGATGTACATCTCCCAGCCGCTGTCCACACCGATGATGCCCACGTCTTTGATGCCAGCTTCGGCGCAGTTGCGCGGGCAGCCCGAGACGGCGAACTTCACCTTGTGTGGGGCATACATGCGCCACATGGCTTTCTCTAGGTCTTTGCCCATTTGCGTGCTGTCTTGCGTGCCCATGCGGCACCACTCGCTGCCCACGCAGGTTTTGACGGTGCGCAAAGCTTTGGCGTAGGCGTGGCCGCAAGGCATGCCAATGTCTTTCCACACATTGACCAAGTCCTCTTTCTTCACACCGAGCAAGTCAATGCGTTGACCCCCCGTGACCTTGACGGTGGGAATGTTGTACTTGTCCACCACATCGGCAATGCGGCGCAATTCGTCGGCGGTGGTCTCACCACCCCACATGCGTGGGATGACGCTGTAAGTGCCATCCTTTTGGATGTTGGCGTGACTGCGTTCGTTGATGAGGCGGCTTTGCGGGTCATCCAACGCTTCTTTGGGCCAGCTGCTTAGCCGATAGTAGTTGATGGCGGGGCGGCAGGTGGCGCAGCCGGTTGGGCTCTTCCATTCTAGAAATTGGAACACCGCGTCGTTGGTCAACAGCTTGTGGTCACGAATGGCGTCGCGCACTTCTTGGTGGCTGTGGTCGGTGCAGCCGCAGATGGCTTTTTTCTTCGGCGTGGCCGAGTAGTCGCCGCCTGCGGTGAACATCAAAATTTGTTCGACCAAACCCGTGCAGGAACCGCACGAGGCGCTGGCTTTGGTGTGCTTGCGCACTTCGTCCAAGGTGAACAAACCTTTGTCTTTGATGGCTTTGCAGATCGCGCCTTTTTTCACGCCATTGCAACCGCACACCTCGGCATCGTCGGGCATGCTGGCGGCTTTGCTGTGACCTTCATGGCCCACGTCACCGATGTTCGATTCACCAAACATCAGCTTCTCGCGGATGTCGGCCACGCTGCGGCCATCGCGCAGCAGCTTGAAGTACCAGCTGCCGTCCACGGTGTCGCCATACAAACACGCGCCTACGAGTTGATCGTCTTTGATGACGAGTTTTTTGTACACGCCTTCGTGCGGGTCGCTCAACACAATCTCTTCGGTGCTGCCGTCATCGCTTCCCATGAAGTCGCCCGCGCTGAACAAATCAATGCCCGTGACTTTGAGCTTGGTCGAGGTGAGCGATCCGGTGTAGCGGCCAATGCCGAACTCGGCCAAATGATTGGCCAACACTTTGCCCTGCTCAAACAAAGGCGCCACCAAACCATAGGCAATGCCACGGTGGGCCGCGCATTCGCCCACGGCATAAATGCGTGGGTCGGTCACGGTTTGCAGTGTGTCGCTGACCACAATGCCGCGCTCGCAATGCAGGTGCATTTTTTCGGCCAGCGCCGTGTTGGGGCGAATGCCCACGGCCATCACCACCAACTCGGCGGGCACGTGTGAACCGTCTTTGAACAGCACCGAGGCCACGCGCCCGTTTTTGTCGGCTTCCAAGGCTTGGGTGTGTGCGCCCATGCGGAACTGCATGCCGCGCTCTTCGAGCGAGCGTTGCAACAAACTGCCCGCCACTTTGTCGAGCTGACGCTCCATCAGCCATTCGCCCACGTGCACCACGGTCACACTCATGCCGCGCTTCATCAAACCGTTGGCTGCTTCGAGGCCCAGCAAACCACCGCCAATCACCACTGCGTGTTTGTATTTCGTGGCTGCATCAATCATGGCCTGTGTATCGGCGATGTCGCGGTAGGCCAGTACGCCCTCCAACTCGCGGCCCGGCACGGGCAGCATGAAGGGGTTGGAGCCGGTGGCCAAAATCAAGCGGTCGTATGGCGCGCTTTTGACTTCGCCTGCCGCGTTCGTGGCGTGCACGATGCGTTTGACACGGTCCACCTCGGTCACCGTCCAACTGGTGTGCAGGGTGATGTGGTTGTCGCTGTACCAATCGAGTGGGTTGAGGATGATTTCATCCAAGGTTTGTTCACCCGCCAACACGGGCGACAACAAGATGCGGTTGTAGTTGGGGTGGGGCTCAGAGCCGAAGACCGTGATGTCGTACAGATCTGGCGTGAGCTTGATGAGCTCTTCCAAGGTGCGTACACCGGCCATGCCGTTGCCCACCATCACGAGTTTGAGTTTGTTGGTCATATCCAACTCCTTAGTGTTTTTCCACGTGCGCTTGGCGCGTGTACAAAAAGTCAATCACGGCTTTGCGGTAGTGCAAATAGGCAGGGTCGTCGGCGAGCGTCACGCGTGAGCGGGGGCGAGGCAGGTCCACATGCAGCACTTCGCCGATGGTGGCGGCAGGGCCGTTGGTCATCATCACAATCTTGTCGGACAGCAACACCGCTTCGTCCACATCGTGCGTCACCATCACCACGGTGCTTTGCGTGTTGGCCACGATGGCCAACAACTCGTCTTGCAGCTTGGCGCGTGTCAAAGCGTCCAAGGCACCAAAGGGCTCGTCCATCAACAGCACTTGAGGTTCCATGGCCAAGGCGCGGGCAATGCCCACGCGTTGCTTCATGCCACCCGAAATCTCGCCGGGGCGCTTTTGGGCGGCGTGGCTCAAGCCCACCATGTCGAGTGCCGCCTGGGTGCGTGCGGTGAGTTGGGCTTTGTCTTCTTTGGGCTTGCCGTCCACGATGCCGCTTTGGCCGAACACACGTTCCACGCCGAGGTAAACGTTTTCGAAGCAGGTGAGCCAAGGCAAGAGTGAATGGTTTTGAAACACCACCGCGCGCTCGGGGCCGGGGCCTGCAATTTCGCGGTTGGCGCAAATCAGGGTGCCTTGCGTTGGCGTGGTCAACCCTGCAATGAGGTTGAGCAAGGTGGACTTGCCGCAACCCGAGTGACCGATGAGGGCGACGAACTCGCCTTTGCCCACGGTCAGGTCGATGTCGCGCAGCGCAGGAAAGTCGCCTTTGGCGGTGCGAAAGGTTTGGGCCACGCCCTGAATTTGCAAATACTTGGTGGTCAACGATGCGTTCATGACTGCACCTCCTCAAAGGTGAATGCGGTGGCGAGTTTGATGAGGGCGTACTCCAACACCAAGCCCACAATGCCAATCACGAAGATGGCGATGATGATGTTTTTCACGTTCAGGTTGTTCCACTCGTCCCACACCCAAAAGCCAATGCCTACGCCGCCTGTCAGCATCTCTGCTGCGACGATGACCAACCACGCTGTGCCCACGGCCAAGCGCACACCCGTCAACATATAGGGCAGCACCGCAGGGAACAAAATCTTGCTGACGATCTTCCACTCGGAGAGGTTGAGCACACGCGCCACGTTCATGTAGTCTTGCGGCACACGTTGCACGCCCACAGCAGTGTTGATGACCATGGGCCAAATCGAGCAGATGAAAATGGTCCAAATGGCCGCAGGGTTGGCACCTTTGAACACCAACAAACCAATGGGCAACCAAGCCAGGGGCGACACAGGACGCAGCAAGCTGATGAGTGGATTGAACATGCGCGACAAGAACTCGAAGCGTCCAATCAAGAAGCCCAAAGGAATGCCTACCAGTGCGGCCAAGCCAAAGCCCAGTGCCACGCGCTTGAGAGAACTCCACACGTTCCAGCCCACGCCTTGGTCGTTGGGACCGTTGCTGTAGAACGGGTTGCTAAACACATCCACGGCTTGCCAGAAGGTGTCGGTTGGGTTGGGAAAATTGTTGGTGCTGGTGACAGACACCAGCGACCAAATGCCCACCAGCAGTGCCAAGCCCATGAAGGGCGGCACCACGCGTGACAACAGGTGTTTCAAAGTCATGAGTGTGTCCTTGTGCGAGAGCGTTCGTGAATGCTTTAAGCGTGAACTTTGAAGCTGTCGGCGTACTTCTTCGGGTCTTTGCCGTCCCACACCACGCCGTCCATCAATTTGCTGGTGCGCATCACGTCTTTAGGCACCGGTGTTTTGCTGGCCGCAGCGGCTTGTTTGAAGAGGTCGATTTGGTTGATCTCTTTGGCCACCTTCAAATAGTCAGGGTGGTCTTTGAGCAAGCCCCAACGCTTGTGCTGCGTGAGGAACCACATGCCGTCCGAGAGGTAAGGGAAGTTGGCTGTGCCGTCGTTGAAGAACTTCATGTGGTTGGGGTCGTCCCAGGTTTTGCCCAAACCGTTTTGGTAGCGGCCCAAGATGCGTTGGTTGATCACATCCACGCTGGTGTTCACATAGGCTTTGTCGGCGATGGTTTCGGCCATCTTCATTTTGTTTTGCAAGCCTGCGTCAATCCACTTGCCGGCTTCCAAAATCGCGGCGGTCACAGCGCGTGCGGTGTTGGGGTATTTCTTGACGAAGTCGCCGGTGGTGCCCAAGACTTTTTCGGGGTGGTCACGCCAGATGTCTTGCGTGGTGGCCGCGGTGATGCCAATGCCATCGGCAATCGCGCGGTGACCCCAGGGCTCGCCCACGCAGTAGCCGTCCATATTGCCCACGCGCATGTTGGCCACCATTTGGGGTGGCGGCACGGTGATGACCTTGGCGTCTTTGAGGGGGTTCACGCCCACGCTGGCTAACCAGTAATACAGCCACATGGCATGTGTACCTGTGGGGAAGGTTTGCGCAAAGGTGTATTCGCGCTTGTCGGTGGCCATCAACTTGGCAAGGCTGGCTGCATCCACTGCGCCTTTGTCGGCGAGCTTTTTGGACAGCGTGATGGCTTGGCCGTTTTGGTTCAAATTCATCAACACAGCCATGTCTTTTTTAGGACCGGCGGTACCCATGTGCACGCCATAAATCAAGCCGTACAAAGCGTGGGCAAAGTCGAGCTCACCGTTGACCAATTTGTCGCGTACACCGGCCCAGCTGGACTCTTTGGTGGGGATGATCTTGACGCCGTATTTTTTGTCGATGCCCAACACCGAAGCCATCACCACACTCGCGCAATCGGTGAGGGGAATGAAGCCAATCTTGACTTCTTCTTTTTCTGGTTTGTCAGAGCCTTGGGCATACACGGCGGCACGCAAAGCGGGGGCGATGGTGAGAGCACCTGCGGTGGCGGCTTGCAAGACATTGCGGCGGCTCATGGGGGTCTCCAAAAGTTTCGTCATGACATCACTCCTAAATAAAAAAACTGGGGCAGAAACGACAAAGGCGTCCTCACCGCATACACCTTGGGTGCATGGGTGGGGACGCCTTTGTCCTTGAACCGTCATTGGTTCTTAGTTTTGATATTGCAATAGCTGTGCCAGCGGTTTAGGGTTCTCCCGAATGAAAAATGCCCCGTGACGGGGCATTCACATCAAATTGCACCAACTGAGCGCACCAAACTAGGACAGCAGCTCTGCTAGGTCGAGTGTGCGTTGTGCCACCTCACCCATCTTTAATCCCTTGTCCATCGCTATTTTTCGCAACTTAGTGAAGGCATCTTTTTCAGTAAGACCTTGACGTTCCATTAGCAGGGCTTTAGCGCGGTCAACCAATGTCCGCTCTTGCAATGCGTTGCGTGCATCATCTCGCTCGTCGCGCAGACGTTCCTCGTACTCAAAGCGAGCCATTGCAACATCCAAGATCGGTCGAATGCGTTTGCTAGCGAGGCCATCAACTATGTAAGCAGATACACCAACTGCCATGGCGTCGCGTACATGGGTGGTGTCGTTGTCATCGGTGAATAGCACGATAGGGCGGCGTTCGTCACGGGTGGCAAATACCACGTGTTCCAAGGCGTCACGTGCTTCAGATTCAGCATCCACAATGATTAAGTCAGGTTGCAGCTGATGGATGCGGTCGGCTAAGAACACATCAGCTGGCAAAGACGCAATCAGGTTAAAGCCGCTTTCTAGCAAGCCAATACGTAGTGCTCTAGATCGCTCTGCCTGAGAAATCGCGTGATCGTCGTTTGGATCTTGAACATCCAAGTCAGGAACCACCACCACAATTTTTAAAGCAGCAGAGGTTTTTGTTTTGTGGGTCTTATGTTTCATTTGCAAAATTGCTGGACGCAATCTTTACATGCAAATATCAAGCCATCACGCGCTACCTGTTAATGCCTTTAGTCCAGAGGCACATGCGCGAGAGTTCGTAGTCGTATTTACTTTGGAACAGACTTTCTAATAATTTAAGAATTTTTCGCACTCAAAAAGTGATTAAATTCTTTGAAAGTTCAAGTCTCAAAAAATGATAAATACGAAACCTTAGTGATTCACATGAATTTCTAAGGTGTGCCAAATGGAAACAAGGGTTTGCAAAAGTAACTCTATTGATGGAATTGCAGGTTTAAATTGATAAAACTAACATTCATTCAGCAAAAGAGATTTTGCTGGATATCGTTAGATAAGGTCAATTACCCGTGTTCACAACTGCTCGTTTCGCCCGTCAATGTGTGTCTGGTTTCAGCTTGGTGCTGGCCTCATTGACCGTTCAAGCGCAAGACTCGCCTTGGCACTTGGGCTCGATGAACAGCGTAACTGCAACAGCGCCTGCTGCTATCAACACGGCTGGTACCAAACCCGGTCCGCATGAAGTGGTCGTGGCCGTGATTGATGGCGGTGTATTACCGAACCACCCCAGCTTGTCGGGCCGCCTTTTGCCCGGCTACGACATGATGTCGGCTCCAAATAATCTCAAAGGTGGCCGTTCAGCTGATTTCGAACCTGATGCGCGTGATGCCAAATGTGGCGAGCGTGTGACCTCTGCCACTTACCGCACACACGGTACCGAGGTGGCGAGCCTTATCGCGGGTAATGGTCGCGATGGTGTGACGGGCGTCAACCCCAGCGCCAAAATTCTTCCCGTTCGTTTGTTTGGCTCCTGCCACATGTCTCGCACAGACTTGCTTGACTCATTGGCTTGGGCGGCTGGTATGCCCGTGGCAGGTGCTCCCATGAATCCAAATCCAGCGCGTGTGATCAATCTGAGCTTTGCTGGTGGTAAAGCTGTGTGTGGAGATGATTTGCAGCAGCTTTTGGACCGAGTGGCGAAAAAGAACATCTTTGTCGTTGCCGCTGTTGGCAATACCTTTGGCAAACGGTTGGCTGAACCAGCCAACTGCCGTGGCGTGATTTCTGTGGGTGCAGTGGACGCTGAAAACAACATCGAAAACTACTCGGGTCTTGATGCTCGCACCACTATTTATGCACCGGGCGGTGGTAAGCGTATGTCTGTTGATGCGCCTTGGCGTGTCAACAAGCTCAAAGTAGCCACGTTTGACGTGAACTTCAAAGGTGATGAATCGCCAGCAAGCTTATTCAGTGGCGTAGGCACTAGTTACGCATCGCCTTTGGTGGCTGGTTTTGTGTCCTTGTTGCTGTCACACAAGCCTGAAATGACTCCCGCAGACTTCATCAAGCAACTGCCTAGATACTCCCGCCCAGTGAATCCACCTAGCACTTGCCCAGATTGCGTTCCACGTGGTCTAGCAATGACAGATACCTTGTAAATTAATTCTTTAGACATGCTTCTCGGGGAGTTCAATAGGTAGCCATCTTGACTATTTGTGATTCATAAGTGTTATTTATTTGTATTAAAATTAACAAAAATTAACAAAAATTAACATTGTTCTTACAAATTGATTTCTCGAATTTTTTCGAAATCGATTCGTTCGGAGAGAAGTCATGAAGAGGTCAATTCGCTTATTTTTAATGGTGCCTACGGCGGCTTTACTCATCGTCGCCATTTGTTACCTGAGCTTCAAAGTGATTGAGCAGTCGATCATTGAAGAGAGCGAAGCTGTCGTTCACAACATGGCGCAAAACTTGTTGCCAGCACTGCTGGCAGGTGACACCCAACAAGTTGATTCCTTGCTAAAAAGCCTGGAAAGTCACCCCACTGTTCAAACGGCAGAGTTGATCAGTGGTGCAGGTGTTCCCTTGGCGAGTTATGTGCGCGATGGCACCGCAGTTGACCCCTCTCAAACCCAATTCGCGTTGGCTTCTGCAGATGAAACGCTTGGTGTTTATGGATTGCATGTCACGGCACCGCTGACATTTGACACGCAAATTTTGGCCAATCTGCACATCGCCGTTAACTTATGGCCTGCCTACTTGCGGGTTATTCAGTGGCTGGGTTTGTTGCTTATTTTTCCTTCTGCGCTTTACGTGATTGTTAAGCAAATGCGAATCAAAATTCGCTTTGAAAGAATGCTGGATGAGGCAAGGCCTGGTTCAGGCAACGCATTCAGCATCGACCAAGCGCTGGATGGCGCATTGCAAGAGTCTGATATCTCGTTGGAGTACCAGCCCATCAAACGTGTGAGTGATCAAGGTGTCTTCGGTGCTGAGGTCGTGATTTGCTGGCGACATCCATCAGGTCAGACCTTGTATGTTTCCCCCGCCGACTTCATTGCCTTGGCTGAAAACAGCGGTTTCTTTTTGCCTTTTGGTGCGTGGGTGCTGGAAACAGCCTGCAAACAGTTTGCAAGCTGGCAGATTCAACACGGGCCCTTGGTCTTGACACTCAACATTGCTCCTAGCCAATTGAAAGACGCAGACTTCTACCAAAAAGTTCGCGAAGTTTGTGCATCAAGCCAGTTTCCACATCAATTGATTGAATTTGAAATCAACGAAGCTGCATTGCTTCGATCATCGGATGCACTTGCCGAGGTTGAGGCTTTTGTGCAAAAAGGCATGAGCTTGACAGTGGATGGCTTCGGCTTGTCATCGCGCTCACATGAGCTATTGCAAAGCCAGTCGATTCACAAAATCAAATTTGCTCCGCAGCTCATTAAAAACATTGCCCATGATGTTGAAATGTTTGCACACCTGCAGTCGTTTGAGCAAGTGGCATTGGCGCATAACGTGCAATTTTTGGCAGATGGCCTACATAGCGAAGATCAAACACTCATGATGCAAAAAATTGGCTGCGTATTTGAGCAGGGGCCTTACGTTAGCCAACCACTTCCACCAAAACAGTTTGAGGCATTGTTGATTCATCAAGCACGTGATGCGATTGCCAAACAAAAAACTTTCCAACAAGGCGTAGCCAGCACTGCATTAGGTTATTAAAACAAGGTCGCATCATTTTTGTTTCTGTGGGAATTGACACATAAACCACAGCTGGAAAGTGTCTATCAATGCAGGCACTCATTTGTATCTCATCGGTGACGTAATACAAATTACTTTGAACGATCGAGCTTTTGCGAGCCAGTGCCTCAATCGCGCCTAAGTTGATTCTCAAAGATGTCAATACGTACTGGCGTACCTGTATAGATATCGATCAGGTCGCGCACAGACGCCCCAATGACATCGGCAGAGCTGTTTAATGATTCGATGGAAAACTGGTCCTGTTGTGCAGGCGCCGCAACGGCTACATCCGCATCGTTGCTATTGCGCGAGCAATGCCACACAGACGGTGCACAAGCATGGTAGGTTTAGAACAGCTTGGTTTGATGTTGGGCTGCTGGCTTGGTGCTGCAGCGCTTAGGGAGCTTAAAGTGTGCGGATGACTTTTGCGTAAAGTTTGTCGGTGACTTCTGGCATGACACCAAACCAAGCTTGGAATGCGGGGCGTGCTTGATGAATAAGCATGCCTAAGCCGTTGACGGTTGAATTGCCGCGCTGGCGTGCTTCTTTCAATAAAGGTGTTTCCATGGGGATATATACCGCATCGAACACCATTGCATCCGTTGGTAAGTTAGTCAACGAGATATCTAGTGCGGGCTCTCGATGCATGCCCTGACTGGTTGTATTGATCAGAAGTGATGCGGCGACAAGTGCGTCCTCTCGGTTTTGCCATTGCACGCTGGTAACGAACGCACCAAACTCTTGTGCAAGTTCCTCAGCTTTGCTGTGGGTGCGGTTGATCACACGTATGTTTGTGGCGCCAGCATCGAGCAAGCTGACGATGATGGCGCGTGCAGCGCCGCCAGCGCCAAGTACAACTATAGGGCTGGCACTCGCTTGCCATGTGGGTTGGGCTTCTAGCAAGCTCTGAATGAATCCAAATCCATCATTGTTAAAGCCATGTAATGCGCCATCCCTTTGCACCACTACCGTATTGATCGCGCCCATTCTTTGAGCTAAGGGATGAACCCAGTCAACATAAGCCATGGCGTTGACTTTGTGTGGAATTGTGATGTTGCAGCCCGCAAGCCCTAGCGCTTGTATGCCTCGAATGGCAGCTTCAAGGTTCGAGGGCTCAACAGGAAATGCGCCATAGGCGCCAGTCAGGTTGTATTGCTGTATCCAATGATTATGGATAAGAGGTGATCTTGAATGGGCGACAGGCCAGCCCATGACGCCGGCAATAGTGAATGAGTTGTTCATGACATTTGTGGAAAGATTGGCTCAATGGTAGCCATTGCCTTCGATGGCTGAGAGTTGTTGATGGGGAATATGAGGCTTTTGCATGTTTTTCATGCCCCAAGTGTTAGGAAGCACATTCAGAAAATACGCTAAGTTGTTGCATTGAATGGACTTTTTTTCACAAATAAACAACATAAAATTGTAAGAAATATAGTTTTTGCCGGTTTGTTTGCTAAAATTTGCTCAAGGAGTCCATATGTCTAATCAATCTGATTCGCTCGAAAGTGTTGTTATCGGTGACGGTGTTGTCGTCAAAGGTACTTTCACTGTCCCATCAAAAGCCATTATTAATGGTGTTATTGAGGGTGATTTAACTGCAGAAGAAGTGTTGATCGGCCCAACGGGCAAGATCACAGGCCGCGTTTCAGCCAAAGTTATTGATGTGCGTGGGCAACTCCACAACACCATCATTTCTGAGAAGAGTTTGATTGTTCGCTCTACCGGCAAGATTGCTGGCAAGGTTCAATACTCTGAAATTGAAATTGAAAAAGGCGGCGAAATCGAAGGTACCTTGAGTCAGGATGCCAACGGTCCAGCCGTGAGCGTCGGCGGTTCTTCGGCAGCTTAATTTTGTAGAGATCTATGCTGCCTCGCGTTTTGGCTACTGTGCGTATGCTTCCTGGGCTTGTGTCCAGTGGTTGGACGCGTCAGTACGATGACGCGCGCATCATTCTTGAACAAAACGGTGACCTTCATTACCTGAATGTCAGTGCACGTATGCAGCGCATCTTGGTGCGTGGCGGCATCTTGGCAACAGGTGCGATGTTGATCGCAATTTGCGTTTTGTTGGCGACTAGCATCAGTTTGATGTTGAGTCGAGCTAAGTTGGAGCGATCCCACGAAGAGGTTTACCGAGCCTTGCTCAGTAGTGCTTCCGACGCAGGTGGTGAAGAGCAGTTGACCATGAGTGATGAGCAAATGGTTTCTCTGGCTCAAACGATCCGTGATCGCGATATGAGCATTCGTCGTTTTGTGGATACGTCGATGGTGGCGGTTTCGCAAGAAAACGTGACGATGAAGTCTCAGCTTGAGGCTTCTGGCTTGACTGAAAAAATCGTAAAGATCATTCAGCAAAACGCGGCTAATGGTGGTTTTAACTTAGAAGATGATGTCAAAAGCAACCCTTTGCTTCGTGGCAAGGTGGCAGATGAGCTATCGACCAACCGTGGTTTGCGTGAAGTTTTGTATGCTTTGCCTAGTGTGATGCCTGTGCCCAATTACAGTGTGTCTTCAGACTTTGGTGTGCGTCGTCATCCTATTTCTGGGCAAACGCATTTCCACACAGGTTTAGATTTGCTGAGTCAAACGGGGGACGAAAAAGTACACCCAGTTAAGCCGGGTGTTGTCGTTTTGGCTCAGTTCCATCAGCAATACGGAAACACGGTGGTGATTCGCCACACCAATGGGGTGGAGTCGCTTTATGCGCATTTGGCAAATATTGAAGTGAAATTGGGTGACAAAGTCACTAACGAATCAGTGTTGGGCAACATTGGCAGCACAGGTTCTTCGTCAACAGGTAAGCACCTGCATTTGGAAATTTTGATTGGTGGTTATCCAGTCAACCCACAAAAAGTAATACGGACGGCACAATATGTTCAACAAATCCAAAACCAGCAACGTTAATCAATCGAATGCCATTAATTCGGCTCCAGAAGTCGAATATGAGCACGTTGAAACTGAGGATGAGATCGAAGAGGTTGCAGCGCAACCTGCTTCTGTGCCCGTTTCTGCCTCAACACAAAACCCAACCCCACGTAATAGCATGATGGACATGATTTCAACAACCGCCACAAAACCTTCCATTTTGAGCGAGGGCTTCTCGTTCCGTGGTGAGATTGCTGCAAAAGGTGCTATTCACGTTGAAGGTGCTTTGAATGGTCAAATTCAAGTTGATGAGCTCACCATCGGAGCGCGTGGTCAAGTTGAGGGTGTTGTGACGTGTTCGAGCTTACATATCAAGGGTAAGTTTTCCGGCACGGCTACTTGTAACGAATTGATCGTGACATCTTCTGCTTCTGTGGACGGCCATGTGGTTTACCAAACCTTGTCAGTTCAAAAAGGTGCGTCTATCAAGGGCGAGCTGTTGTTAGTTAAGTAATTTCAATAATTTTTCAACGCACTTTCCTTGCCTATGAGCCAAGACCAACTGCTGATCAACGGCGACTTGTTGCGCTTGCGCCGTGAGGCACGTGGTTGGGCCTTAAACGACATGGCAACGCGTGCGTGCATGTCTACGAAGCAGATTCGACAGCTCGAAGAGGGCGGTATGAGCTCTTTCTACAGTGAAGCCGTCAAGGTCACGGCTGCAAAGAAAGTTGGTGCTCTGTTGGGTTTGTCCGCGGATGAAGTGTTTGTTCAAGAGGCTATTGCATCGGTTGACTTGGCAGTCCAAGCAGTTGAGGTTTCAATTGCTGAACCTGAGGTTGCTCATCCAGTGGGCTCTGTGAGCGAGCCGTCCGTTGTGGAAGCGACGATTGACGTTGCATCTGAGTCATCGGTTCCATCTTCGGCACCTAGTGTTTCAGTGGCAGAAGATACAAAACCAAAAACTTCACTCTGGATCATTGCTGGTTTGTTCGCTGCGGCTTTGGCCGTTGCGGCCTATTTGCAGCCTCAAGATGAGCCTGTCGAGCCTGCCCCCCCGCTTCAAACGATGCCAACTGACGCGACAGATGCTGCCAGTGCTGCAAGCGCCAGTGATGCTTCTGCTTCAGCTGCCGATGTGGTGGCTTCATCTGCTGTGCCTGCGAGTGCGTCTCGCTTGGCATTGCCGGTTGCTAGCGCAGTAGTTGCCCCTGTTGTTCGTTCTGCGAGCTCTACTACTTATGTGCTACCAGCCGCATCTGCTGCAAGCAAATAAAAGCCGCTTTTCAGCGGCTTTTTTATTTTTTGGCGCCGAGCGCAAGTGCCTCGTGGCGGCTTAGTTTGAGCTCATCTTGATGGGGTCCTTGCAGAGACCAACCGCCCATATGTGATTGACACAGCGCATGCATGCCTTGCACCCATGCGGCGCTGTCATTGAGGCATGGAATGTAGTGAAACACTTCACCACCTGCATGCAAATAAGCCTCTTGCGCTTCTTGAGAAATTTCTTCTAAGGTTTCTAAGCAGTCACTGGTGAAGCCAGGGCAAATCAAATCGACGCGCTTGATACCTTGCTGTGCCAGTGCAATGAGGGTTGGCTCGGTGTAGGGCTCAAGCCACTTTGCTTTGCCAAAGCGCGATTGAAAGGTCACCATGTACTGGTCTTTGCTCAAGCCCAAGGCCTCACCGAGCAAGCGCGCCGTTTTGTAGCACTCGCAGTGGTAAGGGTCGCCTAAATGCAGGGTGCGTTCAGGCACACCGTGAAAACTCATCACCAAGCGTTCAGCTTGGCCGTGTTCTGCCCAATGCGCGCGTACGCGTTCAGCCAGTGCTTGGATGTAAGCAGGCTGGTCGTGGTAGTGGTTGATGAAGCGGAACTCTGGCAGCACACGGCTGCGCAGTCCCCAGTGGTACACCGCATCAAACACGCTGGCTGTGGTGGTGCCTGAGTACTGTGGATAGGCCGGCAATATCAAGACACGCGTGAAGCCTTCTGCTTTGAGTGCATCAAGTTGGCTGGCAATCGATGGGTTGCCGTAACGCATGGCATAGCGCACAGTCACGGCTTCTCCGTGGGCGTTGAAAACTTCTTGCAAAGCCTGTGCTTGCTTGTTTGTCCAGACCTTCAGCGGCGAGCCTTCGTCTGTCCAAATGGTGGCGTACTTGGCGGCGGATTTGGCAGGACGCACGCGCAAAATGATGCCATGAAGAATGGCCATCCACACTAAGCGAGGAATTTCCACCACGCGGTGGTCACCCAAAAACTCGGCCAAGTAGCGGCGCACAGCCGGTGCTGTGGGTTCGTCAGGCGTTCCCAAGTTGCACAGCAAAACGGCTGTGCGTGGTGCTTGTCCATGGGTGAATGGCGGTTCTGGGTTGAAGGCAGGTTTGAACATGATGATGTATTCTCGCCCAGCATGCTGAACCTTTCCAAAATACAAGCCATAACCTTAGACTTGGACGACACTTTGTGGCCTGTCTGGCCCACCATCGCTCGCGCCGAGTTGGTCTTGCAGGAGTGGTTGGCGGTTCACGCCCCGCAAACCGCGCAGCTTTGTGCCGATGCCGAGGTTAAAAAATGCATCCGAATCGAGGTGAACCAACGCCATGCAGACAAGGCGCACGACTTGAGCTTTTTGCGGCTAGAGTCCATTCGCGAAAGCTTGCTGCGAGCAGGGGATGCACCGCATTTGGCGGAGGCAGCGTTTGACGTGTTCTTTGCCGAACGTCAAAACGTCACCCTTTATGACGGGGTGCAAGAAGCGCTGGCACGTTTGTCTGCACGCTATCCGCTGGTGGGTTTGTCCAACGGCAATGCCGATGTGTTTCTCACGGAAGCTGGTCCGTACTTCAAGGCGTCTGTAAGTGCACGACTGTTTGGTGTGGCTAAGCCCGATGCACGTATTTTTCACGCAGCGGCGGCACAGTTGAATTTGCCTGTTGACGCCGTGTTGCATTTAGGGGATGACGCCACCACCGATGTGTTGGGCGCCATGAATGCAGGAATGCAAACCGCATGGGTGAACACCCAGGGCCACGACTGGCCACATGAGGCCAGTCAGCCTTTAACGGTCCGCCACTTGGCTGAGTTGTGTGACCACGTGTTGACCTGAGCGCACAGCCCCTTCAAGGGTCGATGGGTAGGGGCCGCGGATGTAGTCGCCGCAGGCCCATAAGCCCTCAGCCACAAAGGCTTCGGGTCTATCTAGCATGGGTGTGCAGGCAAGCGTGGCGCGTTTTTCGACCACGGTTTGAACGATTTCTAAATGGCTGAGCTCTAGTTGTTCGCAAACTTGGTCGTGCACCTGCTCGGTAAGCTCATCGCGCTCGGTCTGGCATGCGCTGACCACTGCCGCCAGTAAACCCTGTTGTTCAGACAGCGCCCCTTTGTCAAACACAAACTGTGCCGGTGCTTGCGCGTCGCTGTGCAATGCCACCATGGGCTGCGATAAGCCTTTGAACCCTTGATCTTTGCAATGCAAATACACCGTGGCAATCGCGGTGTGGGGCAGCTCTGCGCATTGGTAAGCCCACTTAGGTGCAATGTCTGCCGTTAGGCGTGCTGCATCCCACGCAGGACAAGCCAGCAGTAGCGCGTTGTCGAGAGATGCGGCATGTTGCAACTCTTCAATTTGCGCGGCAGAGACGCGCGTGCTCAGGCGGATGTCCGCACCATGGGCGCTGAGCCATTGCAAACAAGCGTCGGGCAGCAGCGCGCCTAAATCCACGCGAGGCACCAGCAGGTCTGAGCTGCCCGAGCCTCCCAATAGCGCGTCATGCAGCACACGCAAAAACACGATCGCACTGGCTTTATCAACGGGCGTGTTGAGCGCTGATAAGCAGAGTGGCTCGATGAGTTGCGTCATCGCGCGTGGACTCAAGCGCGAGGCATCGCATAGCTGAGCCACTGTCCATGTGGGATCGCATTCAAACTGTGCGCGTTGCCATCCCCATGCGGCTTGGATGAGGTTGACTTTGTCTTTGAGAGACCAGCCTTGTGCGCGACCAATACCTGCCAGCAGGTTGAGGGGCATGGGCCAATCAAGAAGGCGCAGGCCTTGACCATCGGCGTAGCGCAAATCAAGTGGCAGGCGCTGCAACAAAGCGTCTGGGGTCAAGCCTACGGTGCGCATCAGTGCCAGCGTGTCGCGGTAGGCGCCAATGAGCACGTGTTGGCCGTTGTCCAAAGGCTTGTTTTCAAAACTTTGTTGCAAACTGCGGGCACGGCCACCTGCGGTGTTCGCGGCTTCAAACAACTGCACGTGCCAGCCCGCTTGCGTGGCGGCCACTGCAGCAGCCAAACCCGCCCAGCCTGCGCCCACGATGGTCAGTTGCTTCATGCCGCGGTCAATGAGGTTTAGAGGCGGCCCAAGGCTTGCATCTTCCAAGCCAGCCAGAGTTTGTGTAGCGGCGTCAGGGCCACACGTTGCGTGAGCACCGGAAACTTTTTGGCTTCGATTTCGCGCAGCAAGGTGCGGTAAATGCTGGCCATCATCAGGCCTGGTTTTTGATGTTTCCAGTCGTTGGCGGGTAACAGGGCCAAGGCTTCGTCATACAGCGCATAGGCGCGTGCAGCTTGGAATTGCATGAGGGCTTGAAAACGGTCTGAATCCACACGATTCAAAATTTCGTGGGCTTTCACATCGAACTGTTGCAGCTCACAGACGGGCAAGTAAATGCGGCCACGTAGGGCGTCTTCGCCCACATCGCGAATGATGTTGGTGAGCTGAAATGCTTGGCCCAATTTGTGGGCATAGGCAGTCGTCGCTGCATCGGTCTGACCAAAAATCTTGGCTGACACTTCGCCCACCACGCCAGCGACCAAGTGGCAGTAGCGCGTGAGGTTGGGGTAGTCGAGGTAACGGGTTTGCGTAAGGTCCATCTCGCAACCCTCAATCACCGATTGCAGTGAGGCTTCTTCAATGCCGAATTCGGTCACCCAAGGCATGAGTGCTTGTGTCACAGGGTGATTTGGTTTGCCTGCAAAAGCTTGACGCACTTCGCTGTGCCACCAAGCCAGTTTGCTGGCGGCCACGCCGGGGTCGGTTACCTCATCCACCACATCGTCTACCTCACGGCAGAACGCATAAAACGCGGTGATGGCAGCGCGGCGATGGGGCGGTAGAAACAGGAAGGCGTAATAAAAGCTGCTGCCCGAGGCGGACGCTTTTTGCTGAACGTAGTCTTGAGGTGTCATGTATGCCTGATTATCGGGCACGCATGACATCTCTTGGCCGCGACTTCACATCCGGATGCAGCGCCAGAAGATGCGAATGAAGTCTGTCTTGTTCAGCGTGGGGCGAGCAAGCTGTGTGTGGTCGTTGGTTTCGGGACGGGCGTCCAGCTTGTCCAAAATGCGCAAGCCGCCTTGCACCACCGCACGCAGTTCCCAGCCTGCACGCCCCTTGACGCGATGTGCCAAGGGTGCTCCCTGCATCATGAGCTCGCGTGCAAAGCGCACCTCATTGGGCAAAGTGTGGCCTTCTGGCAAATAGTTGCGCCCACGCGCCAAGTCTTCCGCACGGTCTTGCCATAAGTTAATGAGTTGCAGGGAAGTGCAGATGGCGTCGCTTTGTGCGAGCGATGTTGCGTCGTTCACGCCATACAAATGCAGCATCAAGCGGCCCACGGGGTTGGCCGAGCGGCGGCAGTAGTCCAGCAGCTCGGCGCGGTTTCGGTAGCCTTGGCCTACGCTGGCGTAGACCACATCTTGCTCGAACGCATCGAGCAGGTCGAACAAAGCTTGTGCGGGGAGTTGGTATTGCTGGACAACCTGCTGTAGTGGGCCAAACACCCTGGGCCAGCGTACGCTTTGCGTGTTGGCTTGGTTCAGGCAATTTTGAAGGTCTGCGCGGTATTCACCCAAGGCGTCTAGCCGGTGGTGTGCGGGCTCAAAACCTTCGTCTGCCAAATCGTCGGCAGTGCGTGCAAATTGGTACAACGCAAGGACGGCGGGGCGTAAACGGGCAGGGCACAGCCAAGAGGCGACGGGGAAGTTTTCGTAATGGTCGATGCTTGACATAAGTTGCACCGATTGTCGTTCAGCCTTGTAAATACAAGTAGAACCAAGATCGGCTACATTAATAACCAATCAGTCATTAACGTAAATCAGTACTTTATGGTGTATTCATTTTTACCGGCAGCGCGCTTGGCGCTTGCCGTAGCAGTTCTCGCGACTTTGACCGCTTGCGGCAAAGGTCAGGCGCCTCAAGAGCCTGTGCGTGCCGTGAAGGTCTTGACGGTGGGCGAGTCAGGCTCGGCCGTAGATTTGGAGTTTTCAGGCGAGGTGCGTGCGCGCATCGAATCCAACTTGGGCTTTCGTGTGGCAGGCAAAGTGCTGAGTCGTCCTGCCGAAATCGGCCAACGCGTGAAAGCGGGTGAGTTGCTGGCGCAAATTGATCCACAGGACTACCGCGTCACCGCTGATGCTGCCGCTGCGCAACTTGTGGCCGCGCAAACCAACCGTGATGTGGCCGCTGCCGATTTCAAGCGTTACCAAGATTTACATGCACAAGGCTTCATCAGCGCGGCTGAATTGCAACGCCGCGAAGCTGCCTATATTTCGGCCCAAGCCCAATGGAAGCAAGCCCAAGCGCAAAACTCGGTGCAGGGCAACCAATCGGGTTACACCCGTTTGTTGGCCGATGGTGCAGGCATCGTGACTTCAGTGGATGTCAGTGCGGGACAAGTGGTGGCGGCAGGGCAGCCGGTGGTACGTTTGGCGTTGGATGGTCCACGTGATGTGGTGTTCTCCGTGCCTGAAGACAAGCTGGGTTTGCTGAAAACGGGTGACAAGGTCAAGGTGCGCCAATGGGTAGATGGCAAGGTGCTCGAAGCTGTGGTGCGCGATGTGTCAGCCAGTGCTGATTCGGTGACGCGTACGTTTGTGGCCAAAGCGGCATTGCCCAAAGATGCCAACCCCGTGTTGGGCTCCACCGTGACGGTGAGTCTGGTGCTGGGTGTTGAACTTGCCCCTAAAACCATCAAGTTGCCGACCAGCGCTTTGCGCTTGGAGGCAGGCGCTACATCGGTGTGGGTGCTTGATCCCAGCACCATGACGGTGAAGGCGCAAGCTGTGGAGGTCAACACGGCTGAAGGCAACGATGCTGTGGTGACATCGGGTCTGCAAAACGGTGACCAAGTGGTGCTGTCTGGTGTGCATGTGTTGACAGCCGGTCAGAAGGTGTCGATCTTCGGCGCAGCAAAGTGAGTTGAAGATGGACGACAAATTCAACCTCTCCAAATGGGCGCTGGACCATCCCGCGTTGACACGTTATTTGATGGTCGTGCTGATGGTTTTAGGTGTTGCTGCCTATTTCCAATTGGGCCAAGACGAAGACCCACCTTTCACCTTCAGAGCGATGGTCGTGCGCACCTATTGGCCGGGTGCGACCGCTCAGCAAGTGGCTGAGCAGGTCACTGACAAACTCGAACGCACGCTCCAAGAAGTGCCGTATGCCGACAAGATTCGCAGCTACTCCAAGCCGGGTGAGTCCCAAATCATTTTTCAGCTCAAAGACTCTTCCAAGCCCAGCGATGTGCCCAATGTTTGGTACGCGGTGCGTAAAAAAATTGGTGACATGCGCTACACCTTGCCCCAAGGCGTGCAAGGCCCGTTTTTCAATGACGACTTTGGCGATGTGTATGGCGTGATTTACGCGCTGGATGCGCCAGGTTTCACCCCTGCTGAAGTGAAGAAATTTGCCGACGATGTGCGCCAACAACTGCTGCGCGTGGCCGATGTCGCCAAGGTTGAGCAGTTTGGTGTGCAGGACGAAAAAATCTTCATCGAAATTCCACAAAAACGTTTGGTGCAACTCGGCCTTGATGTGGGCGCTGTGCTGGCGCAACTCAGCCAAGAAAACGCGGTAGAAAACGCAGGCACCGTGCAAGCCCCGCTGGATGTGCTGCAAGTGCGCATTGGTGGTCAGTTTGAAACAGAGGCGCAGTTGCGTGCCATGCCCATTCGCGGCAGTTCGGGGCAGCAGCTCAAGTTGGGCGACATCGCCACCGTCACACGCGGTTATGTCGACCCTGCCACGGTCAAGGTGCACCATCAAGGCAAACCTGTGATTGCCTTGGGGGTGTCCATGGCCAAAGGCGGCGACATCATTGCGTTGGGCAAAGCCCTGCAAGTGGCGACCACGCGGATTGAAAAAACCTTGCCCGTCGGCGTGAGCTTGGTGCAAGTGCAAGACCAGCCCAAAGCCGTGCAAAAGTCTGTCGGTGAATTTGTGCGTGTGCTGATTGAAGCGGTGCTGATTGTGTTGTTGGTCAGCTTCGTGGCCTTGGGATTGCACAAGGGTGGACGCTACGGCTGGTATGTGGACATGCGCCCAGGCTGGGTGGTGGCCATCACGATTCCGCTGGTGTTGGCCATGACGTTTTTGGCCATGAACTATTGGGGCATTGGCCTGCACAAAATTTCGCTGGGCTCGCTCATCATTGCTTTGGGGCTGTTGGTGGACGACGCCATCATTGCGGTGGAGATGATGGTGCGCAAGATGGAAGAGGGCTACGACAAAGTACGTGCTGCCACTTTTGCGTATGAGGTGACGGCCATGCCCATGCTGACAGGTACGCTCATCACCGCCGCAGGCTTTTTGCCGATCGGCATGGCCAAGTCAACCGTGGGTGAATACACATTTGCCATTTTTGCGGTGACGGTGATTGCGCTGGTCTTGAGTTGGTGGGTGTCGGTTTACTTCGTGCCGTATTTGGGCACTTTGTTGCTGCAGGTCAAGCCGCATGGCGAACATGGGGGAGAGCACGAGCTGTTTGATGGGCCGTTTTACCGACACTTCCGCACGGCCGTGACGTGGTGTGTGGAATACCGCTGGAAAGCGATTGGCATCACCATCCTCATCTTCGTCTTAGGGTTGGTCGGCATGGGGCGTGTGCAGCAGCAGTTCTTCCCAGACTCCAGCCGTCCGGAGGTATTGGTGGATTTGTGGTTCCCAGAAGGCACCGCTTTCAAAGCCAACGAAGCTGTGACACAGGCTGTGGAGCAGCGTTTGCTCAAAGAGCCGGGTGTGCAAACGGTCAGCACTTGGATTGGCTCTGGTGTGCCGCGTTTTTACTTGCCGCTGGACCAAGTGTTTCCGCAGACCAACGTGTCGCAACTGATCGTCATTCCTGAGAGCCTAGAGCGTCGCGAATCATTGCGATTGGCGTTGCCTGCCATGCTGGCACAAGAGTTCCCAGAAGCACGTGCGCGTGTGAAGCTTTTGCCCAATGGCCCGCCTGTGCCATATCCAGTTCAATTCCGTGTGGTGGGGCCAGACCCCAAAGTGTTGCGCGCACGTGCTGATGAGGTCAAAGCGCAAATGCGCGCCAGTGCCTCCACACGTGGCGTCAACGACAACTGGAATGAGTCGATCAAAGTGGTCCGCTTGGAAGTGGATCAAGCCAAGGCGCGATCTTTGGGCGTGACCAGCCAGTCCATTGCGCAAGCTATGCGTGTGTTGTTGGTTGGCTCCACGGTCGAGCAGTTCCGTGAAGACAACAAACTCATCGACATCGTGTTGCGCCAACCGCTGAACGAGCGTGATGCCATCAGTGACTTGGCGAGTGCTTATGTCCCGACTGCCTCGGGGCGCATGATTCCTGCCACGCAAATTGTGAAGCCTGTGTTTTCTTGGGAGCCAGGCGTGATGTGGCGCGAAGGCCGTGAATATGCCATCACCGTGCAGTGCGACATCATCGAAGGTCTACAAGGCGCCACGGTCACCAAGCAGTTGTTGCCCGAGTTGAAGAAGCTCGAAGCCAAATGGCTTGAAACAGACACGCAGCTCTACCGCATTGAAGTGGCTGGCGCTGTGGAGGAGAGTTCTAAAGGCTCTAGCTCGATTTCTGCAGGCATGCCCGTGATGTTGTTCCTCACCTTCACGCTGTTGATGTTGCAGTTGCACAGCTTTAGCCGAGCCTTGCTGGTGTTTCTCACGGGGCCATTGGGATTGGCGGGTGTGGCTGGCGCTTTGCTGGTGCTCAATCGCCCGTTCGGTTTCGTGGCTTTGTTGGGTGTGATTGCCTTGATGGGGATGATTCAGCGCAACTCGGTCATCTTGATTGACCAAATCGAGCAAGACCGAGCCAATGGCGTGCCCGCTTGGGAGGCGATTGTGGAGTCAGCGGTGCGCCGTTTGCGCCCGATTGTGCTGACGGCCGCAGCCGCTGTGTTGGCCATGATTCCGCTCACGCGCAGTGTTTTTTGGGGCCCTATGGCCGTTGCCATCATGGGTGGCTTGATTGTGGCCACGGTCTTGACGCTTCTTGCCCTGCCTGCTATGTACGCCGCGTGGTTTAGGGTCGAAAAGCCGTCTAAAATGCAAAGCTGACCGATTTCAAGCGGGTGGTCTTCCCAGGCCACCCGTTGTTATTTAGAAACCCGCGCGGGTGGCGAAATTGGTAGACGCACCAGGTTTAGGTCCTGACGTCCGCAAGGATGTGCGGGTTCGAGTCCCGCCCCGCGCACCATTTGATTGATAGCAAGCGGCCAAAAGGCCGTTGCTGACCCTGCCAAATTAGGAGAAATACATGGCTGTGACCGTTGAAACTTTGGAAAAACTGGAACGCAAGATTACTTTGAGCTTGCCCGTAGATGTGATTACCAAAGAAGTGGACGTGCGTTTGAAGCGCGTGGCACGCCAAGTCAAGATTGACGGTTTCCGTCCAGGCAAAGTGCCAATGAACATCGTGGCTCAACGCTACGGTTACTCCACCCAATTCGAAGTGATGAACGACAAAGTGGGCGAAGCCTTTGCTGTGGCCACCAACGAGGCCAAGTTGCGCGTTGCAGGTCAGCCCCGCATCACTGAAAAAGAAGGTGCGCCAGAAGGTCAAATGCAATTCGAAGCCATTTTCGAGGTGTACCCAGAAGTGAAATTTGCCGATATGGGCAGCGTGGAAGTTGAAACGGTGTCTGCCGAAGTGACAGACGCGGCCATCGACAAAACCATCGACATCTTGCGCAAGCAACGCCGCACATTCGCGCAACGTCCTGCAGACGGCGCTGCCGCTGATGGCGACCGCGTGACCATCGACTTCGAAGGCAAGATCGATGGCGAACCTTTCCAAGGCGGCAAAGCTGAAGATTTCCAGTTCTTGCTCGGCGAAGGCCAGATGCTCAAAGAATTTGAAGATGCAGTGCGCGGCATGAAGTCTGGCGAAAGCAAGACTTTCCCATTGAGCTTCCCAGCTGACTATCACGGCAAAGACGTGGCTGGCAAACAGTCTGACTTCTTGGTGACCTTGAAGAAGGTGGAATCTGCCAACTTGCCAGAAGTGACCGACGAATTGGCCAAGTCTTTGGGCGTGGCTGAAGCGACTGTTGCGGGTTTGCGCGCTGACATCAAGAAAAACTTGGAGCGCGAAGTTAAATTCCGTTTGTTGGGCCGCAATAAGCAAGCTGCTTTGGATGCCGTGGCGACCAAAGCCGAACTCGACCTGCCCAACGCCAGCGTGCAAGCTGAACTCGAGCGCATGGTCGAAGGCGCTCGCGCTGACCTCAAGTCACGCGGCATCAAAGACGCTGACAAAGCCCCCATCCCTGACGACATCTTCCGTCCACAAGCTGAAAAGCGCGTGCGCATGGGCTTGGTGGTGGCCGATTTGGTTCGTGCCAACAACTTGCAAGCCACGCCTGAACAAATCAAAGCGCACATCGAAGAGTTGGCCTCTAGCTACGAGAAACCAGCCGACGTGGTGCGTTGGTACTACAGCGACATGAGCCGTTTGGGCGAAGTGGAAGCCATCGTTATTGAAAACAACGTGACTGACTTCATTTTGTCTAAAGCCAAGGTCAATGCCAAAGCAATTTCGTTCGACGAATTGATGGGTCAGCAAGGCTGATTCACCTACAAGGAAACAACATGAGCGCACTGGATACACAAGCTTTGGGCATGGTTCCCATGGTCATTGAGCAGTCGGGCCGCGGCGAGCGGTCTTACGACATCTATTCACGTTTGCTCAAAGAGCGCGTGATCTTTTTGGTGGGCGAAGTCAATGACCAAACCGCCAACTTGGTGGTGGCTCAGTTGTTGTTCCTTGAGAGCGAGAACCCCGATAAGGACATCTCGCTCTACATCAACTCTCCTGGCGGCTCGGTGAGTGCAGGTATGTCGGTGTTCGATACGATGAACTTCATCAAGCCCAATGTGTCTACGTTGTGTATCGGCATGGCTGCCAGCATGGGCGCATTCTTGTTGGCTGCAGGGGAGAAGGGCAAGCGCTTTGCTTTGCCTAACTCCAAGGTCATGATCCACCAACCTTTGGGCGGCACACGCGGTCAAGCCACAGAGATCGAAATTCATGCTCGCGAAATTTTGAAAACGCGTGATCAATTGAATCGCATCTTGGCTGAGCGCACAGGTCAACCGCTTGAGAAGATTGAGCGTGACACCGAACGCGATTACTATCTGAGTGCTGACGAGTCCAAAGAGTATGGTTTGATTGATCAAGTGATCAGCAAGCGCGGCTAATTGACACAACGCACACCACACATATAAGCACTACATGGCTGATAAAAAAAGCGCTTCTGGCGAAAAAACGCTGTACTGCACTTTCTGCGGTAAGAGCCAGCACGAAGTTAAAAAACTCATCGCAGGCCCTTCGGTTTTCATTTGCGATGAGTGCATTGACTTGTGTAATGAAATCATCCGTGATGAGTTGCCGGGCTTAGAGGCTGCCAAAGAAAAAGGCAGTGATCTGCCCACGCCAGCCGAAATCAAAGCCAACCTCGACAACTACGTGATTGGCCAAGAGCCGGCCAAGCGCACCTTGGCAGTGGCGGTGTACAACCACTACAAGCGCTTGAAGCACAAAGAGTCGTCCAAGAAGGACGATGTCGAGTTGACCAAGAGCAACATTTTGCTGATTGGCCCAACAGGCTCTGGCAAAACCTTGCTCGCGCAAACCATGGCGCGCATGCTGAACGTGCCTTTCGTTATGGCCGATGCCACCACTTTGACCGAAGCCGGTTATGTGGGCGAGGACGTTGAGAACATCATTCAAAAGTTGCTGCAAAGCTGTGATTACGATGTCGAACGCGCACAGCGCGGGATTGTCTACATCGATGAAATCGACAAGATTTCACGCAAGTCTGACAACCCTTCCATCACTCGTGATGTGTCGGGTGAGGGCGTGCAACAAGCCTTGCTCAAGCTGATTGAAGGCACGATGGCGAGCATTCCACCTCAAGGTGGTCGCAAGCACCCCAATCAAGATTTCTTGCAAATCGACACAACCAACATCTTGTTCATTTGTGGCGGCGCGTTTGCGGGGTTGGAAAAAGTCATTGAAAACCGCACAGCAGCCTCAGGCATTGGCTTCGGCGCAACGGTGAAGAGTAAAGAGACACGCAGCTTGTCTGAGGTGTTTGGTGAGGTCGAACCTGCTGACATCATCAAGTTCGGTTTGATTCCGGAACTCGTGGGCCGTATGCCTGTGGTGGCTACCTTGGCTGAGTTGACCGAAGATGCGTTGGTGCAAATCTTGACCGAGCCAAAGAACGCCTTGGTCAAGCAGTACAGCAAGCTGTTGGCCATGGAAGGTGCTGAGCTGGAAATTCGCCCAGCCGCCTTGCGCGCGATTGCAAAAAAAGCGTTGGCACGCAAAACAGGCGCGCGTGGTTTACGCTCTATCCTTGAACAATCCCTGATCGACACCATGTACGAATTACCCAATTCGACGAATGTTGAAAAAGTGGTGGTTGAAGAGGCTACCATCGAAGAAAACAAACCTCCTTTATTGGTGTACCGAGAGGCCGCCAAAAAGGCTTGATGATTGAACTCGGGGACAGCGCAATGAAGCCTGTCCCTTTTTTACTGGAAGGCTGACCATGTCTGGACAACCACCTCTACCCGCTACCCCTCTTGAGCTGCCGCTGTTGCCTTTGCGTGACGTGGTGGTGTTCCCACACATGGTCATCCCCTTGTTTGTGGGGCGCCCAAAGAGCATCAAAGCGCTCGAAGCCGCTATGGCTGCGGAGCGTCGCATCATGTTGGTGGCGCAAAAGGCGGCCGCTAAGGATGAGCCCTCAGTCACTGACATGTTTGAAGTGGGCTGCGTGTCGACCATTTTGCAAATGCTCAAGCTGCCCGATGGCACGGTGAAGGTGTTGGTCGAAGGCCAGCAACGCGCCAAAGTGGACGGTATTGAAGATGGTGAATCCCATTTCACTGCGCACGTGACGCCGATTGAAGTGTTGCCCGCTGAAGCTGGCAGCGAGGTGGAGGCTTTGCGCCGTGCGGTGATGCAGCAGTTTGACCAATACGTCAAACTGAACAAAAAAATCCCACCGGAAATTTTGACTTCCATCGCCAGCATTGACGACGCAGGCCGTTTGGCCGACACCATTGCGGCGCACTTACCTTTGAAGCTTGAGAGCAAGCAAGTGGTGCTCGACTTGTCTCCCGTGCGCGAGCGTTTGTCCAACTTGTTTGAACAGATCGAACGCGAAGTTGAAATTCTCAATGTCGATAAAAAAATCCGTGGCCGCGTCAAGCGACAGATGGAGAAGAACCAACGCGACTTCTATCTGAACGAGCAGGTTAAGGCCATCCAGAAAGAACTGGGCGAAGGCGAAGAGGGCGCGGACATTGAAGAGATCGAGAAAAAAATCAAAGCCGCACGCATGCCTCAAGAGGCGCGCAAAAAAGCTGAAGCTGAGTTGAAGAAACTCAAGCTCATGTCCCCTATGTCCGCCGAAGCAACCGTGGTGCGCAACTTCCTCGATGTGCTGGTGGGATTGCCTTGGAACAAGAAAACCAAAATCAAACACGATTTGGCCAATGCTGAAGATGTTCTGAATGCAGATCACTTTGGTTTGGAAAAAGTCAAAGACCGCATCTTGGAATATCTTGCTGTGCAACAGCGCGTGGACAAGGTCAAGGCACCAATTCTTTGCTTGGTTGGCCCTCCTGGTGTGGGTAAAACCTCGTTGGGCCAATCCATCGCGAAAGCGACAGGCCGTAAGTACGTGCGCATGGCCTTGGGTGGTATGCGTGACGAGGCTGAAATTCGCGGTCATCGCCGTACCTACATTGGCGCGATGCCCGGCAAGGTCTTGCAAAGCCTGACCAAAGTTGGCACACGCAACCCCTTGTTCTTGCTTGACGAAATCGACAAGCTTGGCATGGATTCGCGTGGTGACCCTTCCAGTGCCTTGCTCGAGGTGTTGGATCCCGAACAAAACAACAAGTTTGCCGACCACTACGTTGAAGTCGATTACGACTTGAGCGACGTGATGTTTGTGGCGACTTCCAACTCGATGAACATTCCACCAGCGTTGCTGGACCGCATGGAAGTGATTCGTTTGTCGGGCTACACCGAAGACGAGAAAACGCACATTGCCACCAAGTATTTGCTGCCCAAGCAAATGAAAAACAACGGCGTGAAAGATTCAGAGCTGTCGGTGGACGAGGCAGCTGTGCGCGATATCGTGCGTTACTACACACGTGAAGCTGGTGTGCGTTCTCTTGAGCGTGAAATGTCCAAGATTTGCCGCAAGGTGGTGAAGGCTTTGTTGCTCAAGCAAATGGCCCCACAAGTCAAAGTGACCGCAGATAACTTGCCCGACTTCTTAGGTGTGCGCAAGTACACCTATGGCCGCGCTGAGGCTGATAACCAAGTGGGTCAAGTTGTCGGCTTGGCCTGGACCGAAGTGGGGGGCGATTTGCTGACCATTGAGGCTGCCATCATGATTGGTAAGGGCACCATCACGCGCACGGGTTCACTCGGTGATGTGATGAAAGAGTCTGTCGAAGCCGCTCGCACTGTGGTGCGTAGCCGTGCACGTCGTTTGGGCATCTCGGAAGAGCTGCTCGAGAAGCGCGACATCCACATTCACGTGCCTGATGGCGCCACGCCCAAAGACGGCCCAAGTGCAGGTGCGGCTATGACCACAGCGTTGGTCTCAGCCCTCACAGGCATTCCTGTGCGTGCAGATGTGGCGATGACAGGTGAGATCACCTTGCGTGGTGAAGTTACAGCCATCGGAGGCTTGAAAGAGAAGCTATTGGCAGCCTTACGCGGTGGCATCAAGACCGTGTTGATCCCAGAAGAGAACGTGAAAGACCTGCAAGAAATTCCAGAAAACGTGAAGAACGGTTTGGAAATTGTGCCGGTGCGTTGGATCGACAAAGTGCTTGAGATTGCGTTGGAAAAAATGCCAATACCTCTGCCTGATGAGGTGCCTGCTGTTGTGGCCGCATCGGCGACTGACGCGGCCTCGAAAGCCGAAGCGGTCAAGCATTAAGATTTTTCTGGCGCACACCAAAACAGGGTGAAAAATGCGCTAGAATATGCGTCTTATGCGGGAATAGCTCAGTTGGTAGAGCGCAACCTTGCCAAGGTTGAGGTCGCGAGTTCGAGCCTCGTTTCCCGCTCCACATTCGATAAGGGAAGCACATCATGCTTCCCTTTTTCGTCAAAGTGAATGGCGCGATAGCAAAGCGGTTATGCACCGGATTGCAAATCCGTTTAGCCCAGTTCGACTCTGGGTCGCGCCTCCAACAAAAAAGGCACTTGCCCCACGGTAAGTGCCTTTTTTCGCTTTATCTTTGTCGTCATGCCATCACTGTGAGGCCCAATAGTCTTTCAAGTTCAGCATGCGTTAGGCCGTTAACGGTATCTATCAGCTTTAACCCATTGGCAGTGCATTCGAGGGTCGCAAGATCTGTGTAAATACGTTTGACACAACGAATTCCAGTGAGCGGGTAGCTGCAGGTTTGGACTACTTTACTTTCCCCCGTTTTGGCTAACAAATCCATCATGACCCAAGTTTGCTTGGCACCGATGGCGAGATCCATTGCGCCTCCGACGGCGGGAATAGAGCCAGGTTCGCCTGTGCTCCAGTTTGCTAAATCACCGCAGGCCGACACTTGAAATGCACCCAGCACACAAATATCCAAGTGTCCTCCGCGCATCATGGCGAAGCTGTCGGCGTGATGAAAAAATGCCCCCCCCGCACGCAGCGTGACGGGTTGCTTGCCCGCGTTAATTAGGTCGTAGTCTTCTTCGGTCTTTGTTGGAGCAGGGCCCATGCCCAAGATGCCGTTCTCGCTGTGCAGCACCACTTCGATGTGTGCAGGAATGTGGTTGGCCACCAGCGTGGGTTGACCGATTCCAAGATTGACATAGGCTCCGTCGAAAATATCTTGTGCCACCCGTTGTGCTAACTCATTTTTGCTGCGCTTGGTGTACATGGTGTTCCTTCGATGCTCAGGCGGATTTAAAACCACCCGCTTGCGTGGCGACGTGATCAATCTTGACGACCTTGGAGACATAGATACCTGGCGTGACGATCGCCTCAGGGTCTAACTCTCCTAGCTCTGCAATGTGGTGTACGGTGGCTACGGTAAATTTGGCTGCGGCAGCCATGACGGGCCCAAAGTTGCGTGCCGCTTTGCGATAGGTGAGGTTGCCCCAGCGATCTCCGATCTCGGCCTTGATCAACGCTAAGTCTCCGAAGATTGGATATTCCAGAACATAGTCTTTGCCGTTGATGCAACGCGTTTCTTTAAGACTGCCATCTGTGTTTTTTGCTAATTCAGTGCCAAAACCCGTGGGTGTAAAAAACGCGCCGACGCCTGCACCCGCGGCACGTAAACGCTCGGTGAGATTGCCTTGCGGGACAAGTTCTAGTTCAATTTTTCCACTGCGATACAGGTCGTCAAAAACAAAGGAATCAGCTTGACGTGGAAAAGAGCAGATGATTTTTCTGACGCGTCCTGTCTTGAGTAGGGCGGCCAATCCGGTATCACCGTTGCCTGCATTGTTGTTCACCACGGTGAGTTCGCGAGCCCCTTGCGCAATCAATCCATCAATCAGCTCATTGGGAATACCTGCGGTTCCAAAGCCGCCAATGAGTACGGTGGCACCGTCTTGCACATTTGCAAGTGCGTGCGCGATGTTGGGGGAGATTTTGTTGATCATCCGTGGTTCAAGTGGTTGGGTTTAGAAATGATAGAGCTTGGCAGGGTTGACGACCAATACTTGATGCTGCAATTCGGGTGTTTCTAACCATTGCGCACGTTCGTGAATAAGTTGAGTCGGAGAAATGCTTCGGTATCGGCTCACTGAGTGATGGTGTAAGCCGGGTTCACGGTTGGTGTGAGGCCAATCGCTTCCCCAAAGCAAATGCTCTGGTTGCGCTTGTAGCAAACGATAAACGATTTTTTTCACGTCATCAGCACTCAATGTTGGCAAGCGATAACTGGCGGACAGCTTGATGTAGACATGCCCCTGCGTGAGCAGCTGAATTAGCGCACGCTCTGCAGATGTACGTCGCTCAGTGACGGGCCATAGTGCAAGGTGGTCTAGCACCACAGGCGTCGGCAATGTGCGGATCGTATGCGCGCAAGCTGCAATCATTTCAAAAGGGGCATAAACCTGAATGTGCCACCCTAGCGATTCAATGCGTGAAGACCAATTTTTTAGCGCTGTTTGTAGCTGATCGATTTGCTGATTGGCCGAGCTTTCAAAGTTCAGTCGGACACCACGGATGCCGCGAGCATCCAGTTGTCGCAACTCTGAGGCCGTGATGGTTTCGCTCAGTACCGCAATGCCTCTTGCATTCGCGCCGAGTACAGAGAGTGCATCAAGCAAGCATTGGTTGTCGGTGCCATACACGCTGGGTTGCACGATCACGACGCGTCCTAAAGCCTGGCCCGTTAAGTGTTTCTGCAACTCAGCGGTAATGGCGGGCCCCGGGGTGTAGTGTCGGTCTAACACCATGGGGTATTGCATGGTGTCGCCGATCACATGCACATGCGTGTCGCAACCCCAAGCAACAACATCGTGGGGACTGACGAGATGACTCATGTTGTCATCAATTGAGCAATGACTGCGTCACCCGTGGCGCGGGTGCCGAGGTGGCCGCCCACATCACGCGTCGATTGACCATGCGCCACACAATGCGCGACCGCATTTTCAATGCAGGTTGCTGCATGCGCAAACGCATCACGGTTGCTGCGTTGTGCGTGCCAGCGCAGCAGCATGGCGGCAGACAATATTAACGAGAACGGATTGGCAATGTCTTGTCCCGCAATATCAGGGGCAGAGCCATGCGCTGCTTGGCCCATCGCATGGTGAGTGCCAGCATTCAAGGATCCTCCCATTCCTAAACTGCCTGACAACTCGGCCGTGAGGTCCGACAAAATATCGCCAAACATATTGGTGGTTACGATCACATCAAATCGGGTGGGTGCACGCACGACATGCGCCATCATGGCGTCGACGATGAAATCATCGACCTTGACGTCTGGAAAATCTTTTGCGACGCGATGGCAAGCATCCAAAAAAATACCGTCGGTGATTTTGAGTACGTTGTGTTTATGGACCAGCGTTACATGTTTGTTTCGCTGCATGGCCAACTCAAATGCGCTGCGTGCAATCCGCTCGCAACACTCACGGGTGATGCGTCGCAGTGCAATTCCTACATCGGGCGTGACCAAAATCTCACCATTTCCTGCCGCCATATTGCGATCGGCATAAAACCCTTCGGTGTTTTCACGCACCACGATCAAATCGAAATCTGCGGTGATCGTTTTCACACCTACATACGTGCGTGCAGGTCGAATATTGGCAAACAGGTCGAGGTGCTTTCGAAAGAACATCGACGGATTGATTTCGCCTTTTGACTCATCTTTGAAGTCGTAAGTGGCCATGGGGCCCAGCATCAACCCATCGGCTTGTTTGACTTTTTCAAGCAAGGATTGAGTGACGGTGGCACCATATTTCTTCAGGCTGTCATGACCTGCAAGCTCTTGCTCCAAGTCGAGCTGAAGGTCGAACTTTTGCGAGACGGCTTGCAACACCGCAACGGTGGCAGCCATGGTTTCAGGTCCAATGCCATCGCCGGGAAGTACAACAATTTTCATGGCTTATTGCTCTGCTTTTAGATTTGCGTCTTTGACGAGTTTTTCAAATTTGGCTGCTTCTGCTTTTACATATTCTGAAAATTCAGCAGGGGTATTTTTGGGTACCGACACGTTGTCAGCATCTAGTCGAGACTTGATATCGGGTGAGGCCAAAATGCTGTTGACTTCTTTGTTCAAACTTTCAATCACCGTAGCAGGTGTGCCTGCGGGGGCAAATAAGCCTCCCCATAAGGTGTAGCTAAATCCAGGCAAACCTGATTCCGCCACGGTGGGAACTTGCGGCATGGACGTCATCCGTTGAGGGGTGGTGACGGCAAGCGCTTTGAGCTTACCGCCTTTGATTTGCGGTACTGCGGCTGACGCACTACTAAAGAACACATGCAAACGACCTGCCATCAAATCTGTCATCAGTGGGCCGACCCCCTTGTAGGGGATGTGCACCATATTGAGTTTTGCGCCCAGCGTCAGTGCTACAGCAGCCAAATGACCTGGCGTGCCTGCGCCTACTGAGCCATAGCTGAAGTCACCTTGTTTCAGACGTGCTTGTTGAATAAATTCAGCGACCGTGTTGTAGGGTGCATCAGCCGGAGCCAGCATCACCAAAGGGGCATTGCCAATCAGGACGACAGGCATCAATTCCTTCATGGGGTCGTAGCCCATATCTTTGATCAACAACCGATTGACGGTGATCTCGCCCGTCTGACCCAGCAATAAGGTGTAGCCATCGTTCTTTGCTTTGGTTGCGATGCGCGTACCCACGGTGCCTGATACGCCTGGCTTGTTGTCCACCACTACGGGTTGTTTGTAAATGAGACTGAGCTTCTCGCTGACCAAGCGCGCAAAGGTATCGCCTTGGCCTCCGGGGGCGTAGGCCACCACAATTGAGACGGGTTTGTTGGGGTAGTCGTTCTCGGCGGCTTGTGACGCCTGCCATCCTGTGGCCAGTATCAGGCCTGAAATCAAACAAGAAAGCTTCGTGTGCCAATTTCGTGTCATGACAAATTCCTTTGCAGTGGAGCGTGAACGGTTTCGAAGAAGGTTCGCAAGGTGTTGGTGAAGTGAGGGCGACAAATATCACTCCATGCACTGGCACGAACCGCCAACCAAGCAGGAGAGGTCAAGACCTCTGCGTGTGTGAGGTCGTAGCAGGCAAATGACAAGGGAGAGTGATCTAGATTTAAGAAGCGTTGTGCCATCACCGTGCCAGGGACTTCAGCCAATCCGGGCATATGTTCTTCGTCGTACCAGCGAAAAATTTCATCGTCCCAACCCGATTCAGGATCAGTTTCTACGACGTAGTGCACGCTGGGGGATGCATGATGTGTCGATCCGGGGCGGCGCATGGCGAGTTGAAGTCGCGATACATCTGCTTTGTGGCCAGATAGACTATGCCAAATTTTTTCAGCAACCATCACGTCATCGGTGCTTAACGGTTGAGGGTTTTCAAAATACAGGTAAATATGATGCATCGGGCGTTGGTTTTCTGCTTTGGCAGTCGCCACTGATTGCAATCTGATCTCGCAAGAGAAGTGGGCTTGCAATATCTCTAGCCAACGCACGTCGGTTTCAATTGCAAATAATGTCGAGGTCTTCAGCAGCAAGCAATGTGTTGTGTTGACTCGCATGTCAGTGTCCGATGTGCAGCGCCACGAGTACGCGTGAAACCATGTTGTAGGCACCGATGGTGATACACAGGTCGAGCAACTCCTTGCCCGCATAATGCTGCGCAATTTCTGCAAACAACGCGTCGGGTACATGAATGTGTTGGGTCATGGTGTCCGCTAATTGCAAAACAAGTTGTTCGTGTGGGGTGAACAGCGATGAACTGACTGACTCTTTGACAGCTTGAATCTTGACATCGCTGACCCCCGCTTGGCGCGCATGCGGTATGTGCGCTTCAAATTCATAGGGCGCATGGTTCAGTACGGCCACACGCAGGATGATCAGTTCACGCAAATCAGCCGGCAAGCTGTTTCGCTGGCGGACGGCACTTAAAAACTCTTCCCAGCCTTCTGCCATTTCAGGGCTATTGAGCAGGTACTGATACAGCGGCGTAATCTTGCCCCGCTTGCGAATAATCTTTGTTTCGAGTTCGGCGAGCTCGGGTCGGGTACCCGGTTGAATCGGTGCAAGACGTGCGGCAGATGTCATGATGAACCTTTGTTTGATCAGTCGGGCTTGACTTTCTTGTCACGAATCACGCGGCCCCATTTGGCCATGTCGTTTTTCAACACAATCGCTAACTCCGAGGGCGTCGAGCCAGCAGGCTCGGCACCTGATGTGATTAATTTGTTGCGTACCGTTTCATTGGCCAGTGTTCGACGTACTGCTTGGTTGATGCGTTCCAAATCAGCTGCGGGGATGCCCTTGTGGGTGAATAAGGCATACCAGTTGTCTGAGTCCACGCCATTGACGCCCATTTCCTGAAAAGTTTTGACATCGGGAAACAGCGGGTGACGGCGTGTCGATGCCAAGCCCACAGCTTTTAACTTGCCGCTTCGGATGTGCGTCATCAAGCCAGGAATGTCACCAAAGAACCCATCGACATGACCCGCCATGACGTCCGTGATTGCAGGGGCCGCGCCTTTATAGGGCACATGGGTCAAATCGGCTTTGGTGGCATCCGCTAACAATTCCATGGCCAAGTGCGGCACGCTGCCCGTTCCGGAGGATGCCATGGTCACGCCTTTTTGCTTGCTCCATTGAATGAATTCTTGAGGTGAATTAACAGGGGCATTGGGGTGAACCACCAAGAGCTCCACGTTGTTGACCACCAGCGACACGGGAGCAAGGTCACGCACCGGGTCGTAAGGCAAATTGGGGTAAAGCGATGGGTTGATGGCGACAGCGCCCACGCTGGTGAGCCACAGTGTTTGACCATCCGCAGGGGCTTTCATCAGCGCGTCGGCGGCAATTGCCCCGTTGGCGCCGGGTTTGTTTTCAACCACGACGGCTTGTCCCAACTCTTTACCCAGTTGTTCAGTCAGCGTGCGTGCAACAAAGTCAACAGGGCCACCGGGTGGAAATGCCACATAAATTTTGGTGACTTTGCTTTGTGCCGATGCTGCGGTGACGATCCCTGCAAGCAGGCATGTCGCGATGAATTGAGTGAGATTATTTTTGAACAAAAAATGCATGATGTTTCTCCTTAATCGCAACGAACAGTCATACCACCATCCACAATAATTTCGGTGCCAGTGATGAAGCGTGCTTCGTCGCTAGACAAGAACAAAACTGCATTGGCTGTATCTTGGCCATCCCCCATGAAGGGCAACGGAATGCGTGCTTGGCGTTGGCTGAGTAGCGTTTGCACATCGCCACCTGCACGCTGTTTTGCCAGTCGCGTTTCAACCATGGGCGTGTGCAGTTGACCAGGCACCACCGTGTTGACGCGAATGCCTTGTTTGGCGTATTGAACGGCCATCACACGGCCCATTTGAATGACGGCGGCTTTGGTTGCTGCATAGGCCACTTGCGCCGAGCCTGTCCACCGAATACCTGATGTGGATGCAATATTGACGACATTGCCCGCACCTTGTTCCAGCATGTGTGGCAGCACGTTTTTGCACATCATGAACACGCTTTTGAGGTTGTGGTCGATCTGTGCATCCCACACTTCCTCGCTCATTTCCACGGGGCCACCTGCCGCAGAGCCGCCCACGTTATTGATCAACACGTCAATTCGTCCAAAACGTTTCAACGTGGCTTCAACGGCGGTTTGAATTGACGCCGCGGAGGTGACGTTGCATGTCATGGATGCGATTTCGCCTTGGTGTGTCGCTTGCGCTTCCTTGCCTAAGCGCAGTGTTTCTTCCAACCGGTCGTTATGTAAGTCGAGTGCCATGACGTGTGCACCTTCTTGCACCATGCGTACCGCAATTGCTCGACCGTTACCCCAGCCGGGGCCCACAGAGCCCGCACCAGTGACTAGGACCACCTTGTTCTGCATTCTTCCCGTGTGTTGTGTCATGTCGTGTGAAATGTGGTTGATGTGTCGAAGCGATACAAGTTTTGCGGGTTGTCCACCAGCAGTTGTTGCAACAGCATAGGCGTGGGGGCGATGTCTGCTATCGCCTGGACCAATACGCCGTCGTCTGGGATGTGGGTGTGGTTGGGGTGGGGCCAATCGGTGCCCCAAAGGCACTGTGACGGAAAGGTGCGAACCAGATACGCGGCCAGCTCAATGCCTCGTGGATAAGGTGGTGTGTCGAGTGGTAGCTTTTCATTCACGCGGTCAATGCCGCTGACTTTGACGTGAAAACGTGCGTCATCCAATAAGTGGCACAAGCTTTGAAACGCATGACCTTGCAAGCCTTGTGTGGCATCGACACGAGCCATGTGGTCGATCACCACCGGAACGGCAGAGCGGGCGAGCCAAGGTGCTAGGTCGTCAATGAGGCTGGGGTCGAAGTGCACTTGCAGATGCATGTGGTGCTCTGCCAATCGCTGGGTCAAATCCACCAAGGCTTGTGGATGAGCGCCCACGCCGAGGTGCTTCATGAAGTTGAACCGCACCGCACGAAAGCCTTGCTTGGCTAAACGCCCCAACGCGTCGGAGCTGACGTCAACGGGAACCAACGCTACGCCGAGGTAGCGCCCTTGTCCTGCAGTAATAGCATCAGCGACGACGGCGTTGTCGAGTCCGTGAATCATGGACTGCACGATCACGCAACGCTCGATCCCCATTTGCTTGTGCAACGCAAACAGTTTTTCTTTTGGCGCCTCAACGGGTGTGAAGCTGCGTGAACTCGCATAGGGAAAACGAGTCACTGGGCCAAACACATGGACATGGGCATCACACGCGTTGGCGGGCAAGCGTATCTGCGCATCCGAAGGGGCTGGCAGATACGTTTGAACAAGGGTTTCCAAGTCAGGAGGTCTATGCATCGTGATCTGAATTGTGTCGATATTGCGCCTGTTTTGTTATGCTTAAATCGGATATTAGATATCCGTAAAAGATATGGGAGTTAAAAGGAGCGTGGGATGAATTTGCAACGTTTGGAGTATTTCGTCGCGGTTGTAGATGCAGGCAGTGTGAGCCGTGCCTCGGTCATCCTCGATGTGTCGCAGCCCGCGTTGAGTCGTCAAATTGCATTGTTGGAAGACGAGGTGGGGCACCGTTTGTTGACTCGTCATGGGCGCGGTATAGAGCCCACTGAAACGGGGCAGGCCTTGTTGGGGCATGCACGGGCTCTGTTTGAAGGAGTGGTGCGTGCGCGCGCAGATATGCGTGAACGTCACGTGAGCCCGCGTGGCCGCTTGACCATTGGGTTGCCGCCGCGCGTAGCGCACACCATGACGACCGATTTGGTTCAAAGTTTCCGTCATCAATTCCCAGATGCCGTCATCAGCGTTGCCGAAGGGTTGAGTGCATCCCTGCGCGAGTGGCTGATTGCGGGGCGGGTTGATTTGGCCGTGTTGTTTGATCCGCCACACTCACCGCAGTTGATGATTGAAACATTGTTGCGTGAGGATTTGGTTCTGATTTCAGCGCATTCGTTGCCCTCGAGAATTAAATTAACAGACGTCATTCAGCATGACTTGATCATGCCGAGTGGGCAACACGCCTTGCGTCAATTGTTGGAGCAACAAGCGCGACCCCGCGGTCTTTTGCTTCGAGTAGTGGCTGAAGTGGATTCAATTCAAGCGGTATTGCCGCTGGTTGCGCGCGGTGTGGCCAATACGGTGCTGCCCGTCAGTGCTTTGAAATCGTGGCCCGCATCGACACCTGTGCATGTTTCAAAAATTTATGCGCCGCTCATCAAAAACCGATTTACGTTGGCAGTGCCTAAGGCGCGCCCCTCAACGCAACTGACGCGTTATGCGCATCAGTTGTTAAAGAAGTTGGTGCATCAACATTACGGCTGATAACGAATTTTTCAGCGCATTTGTGTGTTGACGCATGAGCGACAAAGTAAGTCATCTTGATGCTTCTCATGCTTTCCGCTTTCCATTACTCTCTAGCCCGATGCATCAGTGGTGCTGAAAGGATGAACCATTGCATGCAGGTGAGACGATTCATTGAAAGACAAATCACACAAGACATGACGCATGCCAACTAATCCGACGCAACAAAAACTAATCGACGCTGGCCTCATCATTGATCATCATGGTTTGGGTGATTTGACGCGTGGGCATGTATCCATTCGAGTACCTGGTGATTCAGAGCATTTCTACATGAAGCCACATAGCTTTGGCTTTGATGAAATCACACCTGAGAACATGGTGATTTGTAATTTGAAAGGTGAAAAAGTTGGAGGAACCGGGCGACGGCACAGCGAGGTTTTCATTCATACGGAAATTTATAAGTCTCGGCCCGATGTGAACAGCGTGATTCATGCACACCCAACGTATGCAGTGGCTTTTTCAGCCACAGGGAAAAATTTGCAACCCATTAGTCAACCTAGCGTTGCCTTCTCGGATGGATTACCTTACTTCGATCAATCGATTGATTTGATACGAACGCCAGAGTTAGGGGTAGGCGTTGCAAGATCACTCGGAAAATGTAAAGCCGTCTTGATGCGTAACCATGGGGTAACGGTGGTGGGCTCAACCGTCGAGGAGGCCACAATTTTATTGATCATGCTTGAGAATGCTTGCCAAATTCAGTTATCGGCCATGGCTGCCGGTGTCGGTGAGACTTTTGGGGCTGAGCAAATTCAAAAATTGCACCATGACATCACGCGTGCTGAGCAATACACCATCAACTTTGATTACTTAGTTCGAAAAATCAAACGATTACAAAAGTTACGTTGAGATGCCAGCAATGCACTTTAAAAAAGTATTACTTGCTTGCTTGTGTGGATGGTTCACATTGGTCGCAATGGCAGATGACTATCCTCAAAAACCGGTGCGTTTGATCTCTCCTATTCCTCCTGGTGGCGCGCCTGATTTGATTGCACGTGCGGTTGGCCAGCGATTGAGTCAGCTCTGGACGCAGGCGGTTGTGATTGAAAACAAAGTTGGCTCTAACGGACAGTTGGCTGCTGAGTATGTGGCTCATGCGGCACCAGATGGCTATACGCTTTTGGTCGGCATGGACAGCCTCTTCGTGATCAATCCCTACCTGTACAAACAAAGCATGGTGGACGTCAACAAAGAGCTGATTCAAATTGCAACGTTGGGTGCGAATCAATTTGTGTTGGCGATCAATCCAAACAGTCCGGCAAAAAGCCTGCCAGAATTTATTGATTACGCTAAAAAAAGCAAACCGGAGTTGGCTTACGCCTCTGGCGGTAATGGCAGTCAGCATCACTTAACGATGGAATTGCTGAAGGCGAGGGCGGGTATCAATTTGCTACATGTTCCCTACAAAGGCGGAACAGCCGCGACTACTGCAACGATCGGTGGCGAAACGGTAGCGATGTTTTCAGGGACCTCGAATTCTGCTTTGATCAAAGCAGGCAAATTGCGCGCGATCGCCGTCAGTGGTATGAATCGATCCAAGTTAATGCCCGAGGTGCCCACCATTTCCGAGTTTTATCCTGGCTTTGATAACACCATATGGATTGGTTTGTTTGCACCGAGGGGCACGCCAGACATCGTTGTTCAGCGCTTACGTCGGGATGTCGCGCGCGTGTTGTCGATGCCTGAATTAGCAGAGGCGTTCACGAATGCTGGCGGTATTGAGCCCTTCATGACGTCGCCTGAAGAAATGAACCGAATCATCAAGCGTGATCAAGCGAAATACAGCAAATTGATCAACGAACTCAAACTCAAAATCGACTGACACCTAGG
>Ga0228701_1000274_pt1 | contig 46665 bp, 35 predicted proteins | sample McNCre117_Aug_MG_2_FD_178017 | JGI IMG/M metagenome (GOLD analysis project Ga0228701, IMG submission 178017) | Freshwater microbial communities from McNutts Creek, Athens, Georgia, United States - 11-17_Aug_MG | ecosystem: Environmental > Aquatic > Freshwater > Creek | place: USA: Georgia... | reverse complement strand
TATTGTCTTTGGGTACGATATCAAAAAATACAATTGGAATTTCTTTCTCAGTCATCTTTTGATAGATCTCTAAATTTTCTGCTTGTGCAGTCAAACAAGCAAAAACACCAGACACCCTGTTTTGTCTAAAAATTTTTAAATTATCTAATTCATTTTCTGCTTTATTACTTGATTGCAATATCATCAATGCATAACCATTCTTTCTGCTCTCTTCTTCTACTGCTGCAATAAAACTATCATAAAATAAATTCGAAATAGCAGGCACAATCACGCCGAATATTTTACTACTCTGTGTTCTCAATTGAATAGCATACGCATTGGGCTCATAATCCATGCTATTAGCTAATGCATGAACTTTCGCTTTCGTTGCTGCAGAAATATCTGGATGATCTTTTAATGCACGAGAAACTGTTGAGATGCTTAGCTGCAATTGTTGTGCTAATAATTTTAAGGTTGTATTCGTCATATAGCAAGCGTTTCGTACTTGAAATTAAGAAATAGTTTCACAAATTTTACCGCAAACGTTGTAGGTTTTGAAAATAACCCAGAATGGTGCATATTAATTTATTATATATAAAAATTGTATAAATTCACTAAATTCAATAATAGCAAGGTTTTCAGCGATTTATAGATAGTTTTTGTGTATTTTTTACACTAACGGATGTCAGTTTTTTTAAATAAAAAGTTAAAAATTATTTAACAAAAAATTGGTGGAATATCAAATTTGTGTATTTTGTACACGCTTAATAAACCAAAAACTGCCAATTATGAATTTCAAAATTGTTAAGTCCTCTTTCGTAGGACTGTTCATTGGCTTGCTTGCATTAAATGCTCAAGCTCAGAACAAAACAGTTACAGGTAAGGTTTTAGATGCAAAAGACGGTTCTCCAATCGCAGCAGCTTCTGTTGTTGCTAAAGGAACTTTCACAGGTGCGAAAACAGCAGCTGATGGAACTTTTGCAATTACTGTACCTTCTTCTGTAGCAAAATTAGTTGTCTCTTCTGTAGGTTATTCATCTAAAGAAGTGGAGGCTAACGGATCAGTTACTGTATCATTAAACCAAACAAGCAACCAATTGAATGAAGTGGTTGTAGTAGGTTACGGTACACGTAAAGTAAAAGATGCGACTGGATCAGTTGTTTCTTTAGGTGAGAAATCTTTTAACAAAGGGGTTATCGCATCTCCAGAACAATTATTACAAGGTCGTACTGCTGGTGTTAACGTAACGAACAACTCTGGTGAACCAGGTGGTGCGGTTAACATTACTATTAGAGGTACTTCTTCTGTAAGAAGTAACAACAACCCTTTGTATGTGGTTGATGGTGTGCCTTTATATGGTGGTGGTATGACAGGTACTGGTATCTCTGTTGAAGGTTCAACTACAGCAAGAAACCCATTATCTTTCATCAACCCTAACGATATTGAGAATATCTCTATCTTAAAGGATGCGTCTTCTGCAGCAATCTATGGTGCAAGAGGTGCAAATGGTGTTGTATTGATTACTACTAAATCTGGTAAAGGTAAGCCTAGCTTAACTTTCAATGCTACTACATCTGTTTCTACAACTGCTAATCGTTATGATTTAGCTAGTCCTCAAGAATTCATGTATGGTATTAAGAAAACTTTAGCTGATGCTGGTGTTGATGTTTCTGGCGTTGGTGGTAACGACAAAGGTTACAACACTAACTGGCAAGATAAAGTATTTCAAACTGCTGTATCTCAATCTTATAACTTAGGATGGGGTTACTCAAATAGCAAAACTGCTTTAAAATTAAACGGATCTTTCGATGACCAAAATGGTATCATCAAGACACAAGGTTTAAAGCGTATGACTTTTGGTTTGAAATATTCTAACCAATTAACTTCTAAATTAAAATTAGATGTTACATTGAACCAATCTCAAGTAAAGAATAGCTATGCGCAAGTTACAAACAACGCTGGTTACCAAGGTTCTTTGATTGGTGCTATGATTTCTTACAACCCAACTTTCCCTGTATACAATGCAAATGGTACTTGGTATGATAATCAAGATGGTAACAGAAACCCTGTTGCAATCTTAGAAGGTTATAATGACAAGGATACTTACAATAAATTATTAGCTAACGTTGCTCTTTCTTATAAATTGACTGACAACTTAACTTATAAATTAGTTTGGGGTACTGAAAACGGTTCAACTGAGCGTTTGACTTTTGTTGATCCTCGTTTAGGTTCTGCATATAGCCAAGGTGTTATCAATATCCGTGGCAAAAACTATACTGGTAGTGAATTAGCTGGTAAAGGTAGAGCTGCACAACAATTCTTGAATCAACAATCAAACTTGATTGAGCATACTTTAAACTATGATAAGACTTTCAAGAATGGTAACAGCTTACAAGCTTTAGCTGCGTTCTCTTACCAAAAAACAACTGATTACTACAGAGCTTCACAAAGATGGGGTAATGCTGGTGCAACTTCTTTGTCAACTGACTGGAATGCTTACACTGGTGGTACAACTGATGTGTATGGCGATAGTACTCAAGTGGAATTACAATCTTATTTCTCTCGTTTAAACTACACTATGAAAGATAAATACATTTTATCTGCATTAGTGAGAGTGGACGGTTCTTCTAAATTCAGTACTGGACATAAGTATGGTACTTTCCCTGCATTTGGTTTCAAATGGAGAGCTTTAGAAGAAAAATTTGCTCAAAATACTTTGGGTAAAATCTTCTCTAACTTCGACGTAAGAGTTAACTATGGTGTAACTGGTAACCAAGAGTTCCCTGCTTATGCTTCTTTAGCTTTACAACAATCTAACTTTACAGGTGGTACTTCAGTAATCACTAACTCTAACCCTAACTTGAAATGGGAAACAACAACAACTGCTGGTGCAGGTATTGACTTCTCTATGTTCAATGGTAGATTGAGTGGTACTGTTGATTATTTTGATAAATCAACTAAAGATTTATTATTCTTGATCAGCTATCCTCAACCAGCAGCTTCTGCTGATCGTTGGGTAAACTTACCAGGTAATGTAAAGAACACTGGTTGGGAATTTAGCTTAGACTACCAATTAGTTCGTCCTGCTTACAGAGGTGCATTTGGATGGGATGTTTCTTATAACATGTCATTCTTAAAGAACCGTGTAGAAGGATTTGGTTCAACTGTGGTTAACACAGGTGAAGTATCTGGTCAAGGTTTGTCTGGTGCTTATGCTCAAACTATCCGTGACGGATATCCTTTGTTCACTTTCGTAATGCCTACTTTCTTAAGATTTGATGCTTATGGAAACGGTGTGTATGCAAATGGTGCAAAAGACCAATTACAAGGAAGCGCTTTACCTACATTCAATGCAGGTTTAACAAACAGCTTCACTTACAAAAAATTAACTGCTAGCGTATTCTTTAACGCAGTAACTGGTTTCTACTTATACAACAACACTGCTAACGCATTATTGTTAAAAGGTAGCTTGAAAACAGCGCATAACGTAACTAGAGATGTTGTTTACAGCATTGAGAACTCAATTAACCCAGGTAACGTTTCAACTCGTTTCTTAGAAAAAGGTGATTACGTTCGTTTAGGTAATGCTAGCTTAAGTTATGCAGTAGATGTTAAGAAAGGTTCTTTCATTAAAGGATTGAACTTGACATTATCTGGTCAAAACTTAGCATTGTTCACTAAATACTCTGGTTTAGATCCAGAAGTGAACGTTGATAAGTCTAGAAACGGTGTACCTTCTCGTGGATTTGACTACACAGCAACTCCAAGAGCTAGAACAATCACTTTCGGTATCAACGCTCGTTTTTAATTTCTTAAATAATTATACACATGAAAAATAATTTTATCAAACAAACGGCCATCTATGCAGCTGCAATCGCAGTTTCTGTAGGAGCAGCTTCTTGTTCTAAATTGGACGAGAAAGTGTTTGGTTCAAAGTCTGTTGCATCAGCTTCTGCTGGTTCTTCAACTGCTGACCTTGCATCTGTTTATGGTCAATTGAACGGATTAGCTAGCCAGGGTAACTGGTTCGCTTTCCAAGAACATTCTACAGATGAATTGTTAGGCCCAACTCGTGGTACTGACTGGGATGACTTCGGTACTTGGAGAAAAATCCATTTACACGCTGTAGATGGTGCACACAACCAATTATATGATACTTGGAACCAATTAAACGGTGCATTATTCCAAGCAACTTTAGTAGCTGAAAAAGGTACTGGTACTGCAAAAGCTGAAGGTCAATTCTTAAGAGCATACTTTGCTTCTCAAGTAATGGACTTATTTGGTCAAGTACCTTACCGTTCTGCAACTGCAGGTGCGGATGATATTCCTGAAGTAAAAACAAGAGCTGCTGCTTTTGATTGGATCATCGCTGACTTAGATGCTGCTATCGCTGCTTTACCTACATTTGGTACTGGTAATGATAACCATAAAGCAAATAAGCAAGCTGCTCAATTCTTAAAAGCACGTTTATTGTTGAACAAGGCTGTTTACAAAGCAGATCCTAAAACTCCAACTACCTTTACTTTTGATGCTGCTGACATGAATGCAGTAGTAACTTTAGTAGATGCTATCACAGCTTCTGGTAGATTTAGCTTATCAACTAACTATTGGGATAACTTTAAGTGGGATAACAACACAGCTTCAACTGAGTTGATCTTCACAAGAGCTACTAATGGTGCTGGTAAAGCAAACCAAACTGGTGGAACTGCAGATATCACTTGGGCAACTGGTATGGGAACTCACTATAACCAAGCATTCTCTGGTTGGAATGGTTTCACTACTACATCTGATTTCTACAATTCATTTGATGATGGTGATAAGAGAAAGTATGCTGAATTAACTAACATGACTGAAAAGTCTGGTTTAAATGCAGGTTTCTTAGCTGGCCAACAATACAAATATGATGGTACAACTAGAGTAATGGTTAAAGATCGTTCTGGTTCTCCATTAGTATTTACTCCTGATGTTTCTTTATTCTTCTCTACAGAAGCTAAAGGGATCAGAACTATGAAGTATCCTTTACGTTACGACCAAATGAGCTTTAACGACGAAAATGAATTCGTATTAATGCGTTATTCTGATGCGTTGTTAATGAAAGCTGAAGCTATCGCAAGAGGTGCTTCTGCTACAGGTGGTCAAACAGCGCTTTCTATCGTGAACTCAATCAGAGCTCGTTCTGGTGCATCTGCAAAAACTGCAGTTACATTAAGCGATATCTTAGCTGAAAGAGGTCGTGAATTATACTTAGAAGCAGTTAGAAGACCTGACTTAATCCGTTTTGGTAAGTTTAACGATCCAGTGATTGAAAGAGCTACTAAATCTGATGCATTCAGAGTTGTATACCCTGTGCCAAACCAAGCAGTTTCTTCAAATCCTAATTTGAAGCAAAACTTCGGTTACTAATACTTAGTTAAATACTAAATATATAAGCCCTCCGATTTTTCGGGGGGCTTTTTTTTGTTGTATTTTTACCGTCCTAAATATTGACATTGCTATCATGAAAAATATTGTATTTCTAGCATCTATTGTGCTGTTATTAACGGCTTGTAGCACGAAAAACAAAGATGCCATTTTTGAAAAAGTGGACGATGCCGGCATTCATTTTACCAACACCGTTGTAGACGATAAAGAGACCAATATTTTTAAATACAGAAATTTTTACAATGGCGCTGGTGTGGGTATTGGAGATTTGAATAATGATGGTTTAGTAGATGTGTTTTTCACTGCTAATCAGGGAGCCAATGCTTTATATTTAAACAAAGGAGGGTTTAAATTTGAAGACATTTCTGTCAAAGCTGGCTTTGGACCCAAGCAACAATGGAGTACAGGTGTTACGATGGTGGATATCAATCATGATGGATGGTTAGATATTTATGTATGTAATGCAGGGAATATGATGCATCCAGAATTAAGAAAGAATCAATTGTTTATTAATAATCATAATCTCACTTTCACTGAAAGTGCAGCAGCGTATGGTTTAGATAATGATGGTTATACGACCCATGCCTCTTTCTTCGATTATGACATGGATGGAGATTTGGATTGTTTTATGGTGAACAATAGCCCCATCCCAGTAAATACTTTAAACTATGGTAATGCAAGAGATGTCAGAGCAGAAAATTCCAATGTGGCTGATTTCTTAAAAGGAGGTGGGGATCATTTGTATCAAAACAATAATGGACATTTTGAAGAAGTCTCTGCTAAAGCGGGCATACATGGTTCTTTGATTAGTTTTGGATTAGGTGTTACCATTGGAGATGTAAATGGAGATGCTTGGCCAGACGTGTATGTCTCTAACGATTTTTTTGAAAGAGACTATTTATATATCAATCAAAAGAATGGCACTTTCAAAGATGAATTAGAGCAATATATGGAGCATAATAGTATTGCATCCATGGGAACTGACATGGCAGACATTAATAATGACGGCTATCCCGATATCTTTACTACAGAGATGCTGCCTGATGATGACTATAGATTAAAGACCACAACTTCTTTTGATAATATTGATATTTATAGACTGAAAGTGTCTAGTGGCTTTTATCACCAGTTTATGCATAATTCACTACAGCTAAATAACAAAAATGGCAAGTACAAAGAGATCTCTCATATTGCTGGCGTAGAAGCAAGCGACTGGAGTTGGGGTGAAATGATTTTTGATGCAGATAATGACGGCTTAAATGATATTTATGTAAGTAATGGTATTTATAGAGACTTAACCAATCAAGATTTTATTGATTTTTTTGCCAACAACATGATTCAAAAAATGGTATTAACTGGCAAAAAAGAAGAAATAAGTAGCATTATCGCCAAGATGAGCTCACAGCCTATTGCTAATAAAATGTACCATAATAATGGTGATTTGACTTTTAAGGAGTCAGCAAAAGAATGGGGATTGGATATTCCTAGTTTCTCAAATGGTGCAGCATATGGTGATTTAGATAATGATGGCGATTTGGATATGATTGTAAACAATAACAATATGCCAAGTTTTGTTTTCAAAAATAATAGTAGAGAAATTAATAAACATCATTATCTGGGCATACAATTACAAGGTATAGGAAATAACACCAAAGCAGTAGGGGCTAAAATTAATGTCTATATTAAAAATCAAATACTTAGCAAGGAACTTATTCCTGCAAGAGGATTTCAATCCTCTGTTGATTACAAACAAATTTTTGGAATAGGTACTCAAAATAAAATTGATTCAGTAAAAATCATTTGGCCTAATGCAACTGTTTCGTCTGTGGGTATTGCCAAAGTAGATACGGTTTATAACTTTGACCAATCAAAATTGAAAGCTATTCCATATGTAAATGCATCTATACAATCGAGTCCATTGTTCACAGAGCAAACTGCTCATTTTGATAGACATGTAGAAGATGACCATGTAGATTTTTATGCAGAAAGAATTATTCCAAGGATATTGTCACAAGAAGGCCCCAAGGCAGCTACTGGAGATCTCAATGGTGATGGTTTGATAGATATTTTTATTGGCGGGGCGAATAATAAAGGAGGGGCAGTATATGTTCAAAATAGCAAGGGAGGGTTTGATAAAAAAGCAGAGCCGGCATTTGCGCCTTTTTATCAAATGGAAGATGTGGCAGCGGTATTTTTTGATGTTGATAAAGACGGTGATTTAGATTTATTAGTAGGAGCTGGGGGTAATAATAAGCTGAAAGAAAGCGGTGAATTAAATCATAGATTGTTTTTAAATGATGGCAAAGCTAATTTTAGTTATGTCGCAAAAGCATTTCCTGATTTTGGTTTTAATACAGGGGTAATGGTGCCCATGGACTTTGATAAGGATGGTGATTTAGATGTTTTTGTAGGTGCAAGAAGTACGCCGTTAAAATATGGGGTTACGCCATCTAGTGCTATCTATATGAATGATGGTACTGGACATTTTACGGACCAGACTGCAACAATGGCTCCTATGTTTGGAAGTTTAGGAATGGTGACTTCTGCTAGTTGGGCTCCTGTCTTGGGAACACAAGAGGAGCAATTAATAGTGGCAGGAGACTATATGTATCCAATGGTATTTAGTTATAGGAATGGCAAATTTGTCGAGGAAAAAACCAATTTAGATCATTTATTTGGTTGGTGGCAATCCATTCAAGTGGCAGATTTGGATGGGGATGGAAAGAAAGATTTGATTTTAGGTAATATGGGTGAGAATGGCTATTTGAAACCTACTCCAGATGCGCCGGTAAAACTTTGGATGAACGATTTTGATGGCAATGAAAGCTTGGATAAAATTTTAACAAGAACAGTACATGGTAAAGATGTACCTGTATTTTTAAAAGCGGAGATGCAGGAGCAGATCCCATTGTTAAAAAAAGAAAATTTGAATTACGAAGTATACGCTAAAAAATCTTTTCAAGAATTATTCAAGCCAGCATTAGTTGAAAAAGCAGTTGTAAAAACATATAATTACTGCAGCTCCATCATTGCTTGGAATAAAGGAGGAGGGCAATATGAAATTCAAAAATTGCCTATACAAGTACAGTTCTCCACCTTAAATGCAATACTGCCCATCGATGTGAATGGCGACACTAAAATAGATTTAGTATTGGGAGGCAATCTATTTGGATTTATGCCGCAATTTGGAAGATATGACGCCAATTATGGATTGGTATTGTTAAATAAAGGGAAACGTCAATTTGAAGTAATGGAAGATAAACAATCTGGCTTGTCTATTACAGGACAAGTAAAAGACATTGTTTCATTGCCTAATAAATCAATGCAACAAATTTTGTTTATACGTAATGATGATTTTCCTGTATTATTAAAAATGAATCAGCAGTAAGATGATATGTTCCTATACTAAACAAGTTCAAGCCATTGCAGGCTTCATGTTATTTGGCATGCTAGTAGCTTGTTCTACCACCCCCAAAGAAGAGCCCATTTTTGAAATGTTGGATGCTAATAAAACTGGTATTCAATTTGAAAACAGGTTGCATCCCAATGAACAATTCAATATGTTTCATTATATGTATTATTATAATGGTGCTGGATTGGCTACAGGTGATTTTAATAAGGATGGGAAAGTGGACATTTTTTTCGCCTCTAACGAAGGCAAGAATGCATTGTATCTAAATAAAGGAAACTTGAAATTTGATGATGTTACGAAAGCAGCCATGATTCCTCAGGATAGTGCGTGGAATACGGGAGTGTCGGTAGTAGACATTAATAATGATGGCCTATTAGATATTTATATTTGTCGATTGGGAAATTTCGAAAAATTCAAAAACAAGAACCAATTATTAGTTTGTCAATCCATTCAAAATGGAGTACCCGTTTATAAAGACGAAGCGGCTAATTATGGACTAGATTTTTCTGGCTTTAGTACGCAAGCTAGTTTTTTTGATTATGATTTAGATGGAGACCTCGATGTATTTTTATTAAACCATAGCGTGCATCAAAATGGCACATTCGCTCCAAGAGATAGTTTCGTGGGTACTTATGATCCATTGTCTGGAGATAGAATATTCAAAAATGAAAATGGACATTATGTAGATGTAACCAAGTCTACTCAAATTAATAGCACAGCAATTAGTTATGGATTGGGAGTGGTTATGAGCGATATCAATTTAGATGGCTGGCCAGATATTTATGCAGGTAATGACTTCCATGAAAATGACTATTTGTACATCAATCAAAAAAATGGACAATTCAAAGATGAAAGACATGATTGGATGATGCATACAAGTCAATATTCAATGGGAGTGGATGCGGCTGATGCCAATAATGATGGATTTCCAGAAATTGTATCGATGGACATGTTACCCAAAGACCCTTATATTTTAAAAAGATCTTTGGGTGAAGATGATTATGATATCTACCAATATAAAATTTCTGTGGGCTATGATTATCAGTTTACGCGTAATAACTTACAATGGATTAGAGGTATGGCAAGTTTAGCGAAATAGGCATGTATAGTGGCATGTTTGCTACAGATTGGTCTTGGGCTACCTTGTTTATGGATTTTGATAATGACGGCTATAAAGACCTATTTGTTGCCAATGGCATTCCGAAAAGAATGAATGATATGGATTATGTGAATTATGTTTCCAATCAAGAAATTCAGGAAAAGATCAGGGACAACAAAATGGGAGAAAAGGATATGGCATTAATTGATCGATTCCCCGAAATTAAAATTCCGAATCAATTTTTCTTAAATAATAAAAACATGTCTTTTTCTGACAAGGAGAAAGCGGTAACGAACAATCCGAACTCTTATTCAAATGGCGCAGCTTATGCAGATTTTGATAATGACGGAGATTTAGATTTAGTAGTGAATAATGTAAATGATAAAGCATTTATTTACCAGAACAAAGCCAACCAAGACAAAACAAACACATTTGTAAATATTGAATTAAAAGGTGCTGAGAAAAACATAAATGCGATTGGGTCTAAAGTAGTTTTATTTGCAAAAGATCAAATCAGAACTTATGAGAAATTTCCAGTAAAAGGGTTTCTGTCAAGTATGGAAATTCCTGTGTTGATAGGATTAAAGCAAACTCATGTGGATTCTGCATTTCTAGTTTGGCCTGACAATAGCTATCAAAGAATAGACTTGAATACTAAAAGAAATCAAACCATTGCGTACACATATAAAAAGGGATTGCCTGCATTTAATTATGATATTATAAAAAATCATTGGCCTGTGCATGCTTATCCAATGCAGGATTTGACTGCAGCTTCTGGTTTGAATTTTGTACATAAAGAAAATGTTTTCCAGGAATTTAATAGAGAGCAACTAGTTCCACAAATGAACTCAACAGAAGGGCCAGCCTTGGCGGTTGCTGATATCAATAAAGACGGATTAGAAGATATTTTTATTGGCGGTGCTCGAGGATATGCGGGAGCCCTTTATGTACAGCAATCAAATGGAAAATTTATTAAAACCTTACAGCCCGCTTTCCAATTAGATAGTAATTATGAAGACGTAACAGCTGTTTGGGCAGATTTCAACAAGGACGGTAATTTGGATTTGGCCGTGGGTTCGGGTGGCAATGAGTACTATGGCAAAGACCCCAATATGCAGTCTCGTATTTATTTAAATGATGGCAAAGGGCAATTAAAGAAATTAGAAAATGCAATTCCAATATATACGCAAGCTTCTTCTATCATTGCTAGAGATTTTAATAAAGATGGAGCAGTTGATCTACTAATTACAAGTAGGGTAGTAGCCATGAATTACGGTGCTAAAGCAAGTAGTTATGTATTGTACAATACGGGGGATGGTCATTTTAAGGACGTAACGAATAGTATAGCTCCATTTTTGCAGGAGATTGGATTTATTACTAATGCAACTGAAGCAGATATGAATAAGGATGGCGTAAAAGAGATACTATTAACACATCAATGGGGCGGTATAGACATCCTGTACACACAGTCTTCTAAGTGGGAGAAAGCAATAGTCACTCAATTACCTGGTTGGTGGAATTTTACCTATGCGGTAGACATTGACAATGATGGGGACTTGGATTTGGTAGCAGGTAATTTAGGCTTGAATACAAGATTGAAAGCTACAGAACATGAGCCCATTACTATGTATTATAATGATTTTGATGACAATGGCAGGAAAGAGCAAGTAATGAGCTTCTATTTACAACACAAAGAAATTCCTTTTGCCAATAAGGATGAAATCCAAAGACAGATTCCGAAAGTAAAAAAGAAATTTTTATATGCAGAAGATTTTGCCAAAGCTAAGCTCGAGGATATTTTTTCAAAAGACAAATTAAGGAGTGCTGATCAGTTTGTGGCGTATCATTTTGCAAATACGATATTTATTAACCAAGGAAATGGCAATTTCAAACCTCAAATACTTCCTTGGGAAGCACAAATCACAGCATATAAAACAGCATCAGTATGTGATGCAAATGGCGACAACTTACCCGATATCATTTTGATGGGCAACTATTTTGATAACAATGTTCAAATGGGCAGGTATGACGCCGATTATGGAACAGTATTAATCAATAAAGGGAAAGGTCAATTTGAAGTAAGCCCTTTTAATGGCCTATCAGTTAAAGGTCAAGTGCGCAATATGAGTCCCATTAAAATAGGGGCTAGTGCACAACAACATTTTGTACTGGCGATGAACTCGGATAGTGTAAGGTTAATTCAAATTAAAAAACCGGATAGTAAATAGTAGACTCCCATTTTTTTTCGTCCTTTTCTGCTAATCGATTGGTATGATACATTACAAAAGGGATAGCAGGAGAACTGCGTAAATGATCGCTTAAGTATGCGGCATTGGCTTCAAACGCGGCGTTAATGACACGTTGACCACCCAATACTTTGGTTTCTAAAATATTACCAAGCACCATTTTTTTAATTTGCACATTGGCGGCAACTGGAATGTCTGCTGCTAATGGTATAGCAACCTGCGTATATACTTCCTGGTTACTTATTCTTGTTATATTCACCATGGGGTCGCCATGAATGATTCCATTGTATTTTTGAATATGATCTCTTAGAATTTGTATTAATGCATATTGTTGAGCAATCGTAGGTGTGTCAGCAAAAGTTTTGTAGGTACTTACTAAAGTACTATCTTTTACTTTTGATTCTTTTATTTCAAATCCATAGATCCCTTTAGTGCTACTATAATAACTACTCGCGGCAGAAAGAATATGTTTGAGCGTGGCTTTTAATTGTTGAGCAGCAACATAATTTTGAATTCTAGTAATAGGGGAAAGATGACGATTGTCTACTTCTGCTTCATATCGCATTAGGGTACTATCTTTTCCAGCGTCAATAGCAGAAAAAGTGACCCCTGCAGTAAAATCATCATTCGTATAATTGGCCTTCACCGATGCAATAAAAGAAGCGTTGATTTCTAATTTCCCTTTGCTTAAAATAAAACTATGCCCTTCAATAGCTTCGTGAGGCATCCATTTGTCCCAATATTGTATTTGCACAAATCCGCGCGTAACTGCTGTACCAGATTGATTAACAATGATATTATCATTAACTATAATTCTGTTAGGAATAAAAAGATAAATGAATAAAAAAAGTGCCGAGCCTGCAACTGCTATGATGAGTTTAAAGTGCTTGATCATATTAATAGGATTACTAAGTATACAAACATACAAAATTACTGCATAATGTGATTTGCCAAGTTCTTGGAATGGCGTAAATTACTGCCTCAAATCATATCGTATGAAAAATTTTGTACTATCTCTTTCCCTTTTGTTTACATTGACTTCTCATGCGCAAGATCCTTGGCTCTTGACTGCAAAAAACTGGGATGCCAAAAATTATTATGGGGTAACCGTAGCAAATGGTATGGTAGGCATTGTTTCGGATCAGGTGCCCTTTAAAGTAAAAGATGTGGTGCTGGCAGGTGCTTATGATTTATACGGAAGGGGTAGAGTGAGTAATTTTTTACGCAGCTTTAACTTATTGAACATGCAAGTGTCAATAGATGGAGAGCAGGTGAATACAGCTAATACTCAAAATTTCGTGCAAAGCTTGGATATGCAAAACGCCAACTTTACTGGAAGTTTTGACATGGGTGCAAAAGCAAGTGTTCAATATACTTATTATGCCTTAAGACAAATGCCATTCTCTGTGTTAATGGATGTAACGATTACTGCGAAAAAAGATATTGATTTAGGTGCCGCAAGTGTGATGGAAGCACCAGATGCTTTAAAAGAAGTACAAAATTATTATAACGAAATCGATAGGCCGCATGTAGTAATTAGTCTTTTAACCTCTTCTGCAAAAAGCCCAACTGGCAAATTGTTGATGTGTGCCTCAAACACTTTCTTATTTAGTGAGCCACATGGTCAAGAACCAAGAGTGATTCATGAAATGTGGGATAATAATATGCACCTGATGAAATTTGCAAGAAAATTAAAAGCAGGCCAAACCTATCGATTTTCTATTGTAGGTAGCTCTATTACTTCGGCTCATCATGACGATCCTTTGAATGAAGCCGAGCGCATGACAATCATTGCTAAATTAGAAGGTCGTGATAAATTAATAGAACATCATAAAGCAGCTTGGGCTGAATTATGGAAAAGCGATATTCAAATAAAAGGTGATGCGCAAGCACAACAAGATGTACATAGTATGCTATATCATTTATATTCTTTTGTAAGAGCAGGATCCAATTTGAGCCCTTCGCCCATGGGATTGTCTGGCTTAGGATATAATGGTCATGTATTTTGGGATACCGAGTTATGGATGTATCCTGCATTACTAGTATTGCATCCAGAAATGGCAAAATCAATGATTCAATATCGTTATGATCGATTGGAAGCGGCGAGAAGAAATGCATTTAATCATGGTTTTAAAGGAGCGATGTTTCCTTGGGAGAGTGCGGGCACAGGCGTGGAAGAAACACCTGTATGGGCATTGAGTGGTCCTTTTGAACATCATATCAGTGCATGCGTTGCCTTGGCTGCTTGGAATTACTATTGTGTAACACAGGATAAAGACTGGCTCAAAAAAACTGGATGGACGCTCATTAAAGAGACAGCAGATTTTTGGGCGAGCAGAGTAGATAGAAAAAGCCAAGGACATTTTGAAATCAATAATGTAGTAGCTGCAGATGAATGGGCTGAAAATGTAGACAATAATGCATTTACTAATGCCGCTGCCATCGCTAATTTAAGAGTGGCTACAAAAGTGGCAAGTATAGTAGGTGAATCGGCCAATCCGGATTGGGAATGGGTAGCCAATAATATTCCCATATTGACAATGACCGCAAAAGAAGGGGTGGATGCTGCGGGTGTGACACAAGAACATGCTAGTTATAAAGGGGAGGGTATTAAACAAGCAGATGTCAATTTGTTAGCCTATCCATTAAAAACCATTACCGATCCAGCTCAAATTAAAAAAGATCTTGATTATTATTCAAAAAGAGTACCCATGCAAGGTACTCCAGCTATGACACAAGCCATTTTTAGTTTATTATATGCCAGATTAGGTGAAATGGAAAAAGCACACCAATTTTTTGTAGAATCTTATACACCTAATTTAAATCCTCCGTTCAGAGTGATTGCAGAAACAAAAGGAGGAACCAATCCTTATTTTGCAACAGGTGCTGGCGGCATTTTACAGTCATTGTTAATGGGTTTCGGTGGCTTAGATATTACAGAAAAAGGCATTGTGAATAAGGGAGGACATTTGCCCCCAAGCTGGCAAGGCTTAACTTTAACAGGTATTTTGGGCAAAACTTACACAATCCAATAAAACTTTGTATTTTTAACCAAGTGAAAAAATTGGCTGCCATATTATTATTGATTGTTTTGTTATTCAATGCATTTGGATACCGCTGGGTGTCTGGTTATTTTGAACAGAAGGCAACTGAAAATTTGGTAGCAATGATTGATCAAAATAATTATGATGAATCGGATCTTATAAGCATTAAAACCCCTGTCAACCTTCCTTATTATGCCAATAATGCAAAATTTGAAAGAGTAGACGGAGAAATGGTTATTAATGGCGTAGTGTACCAATATGTTGAAAGAAGAGTTTTTAATGATAGTATTGAAATCAAAGTCTTGCCCAACCAAGATCGTTTACATATCAAAAATGCGAGAGAAGATTTTTATAAATTAGCTCAAGATCTAGATCAAAAAGGGAGCCCTCAAAAATCATTACCAATCAACAAGGCTACTACTAAGTTTGTAGGCTTTGATTATATTACTGTAGAAAATCAATTTTCTATTAACCCGATGGTTTCTCTGAATAGCACAATTGGTAGTGTATATTCAGATCGTTTATTAAGCAATTGTTTACCTATACAATTGCCTCCGCCGAAACCACTGGCTTAATTTTACTCTTATTATAGGTGCATTGCACCTACCTACTTTTATGAGTCATTAACTTGACTTATATGCATTTATTTATACCAATATTTTAAGCAATGAAAAAAATTGCCTTCTATTTTATAGCGATCATCGCGATGGCTTCTTGTAATACAAAGAATGATTACAAAACAATTAGTGCTAACCCTGATTTATATGCCCACGCCGTACATGAATTAAATCAAGTGGTCATGGGAAATAATTTTAGCCCTATTGTGGCTTCTCGTAACTATGCTTATGCAGCTATCGCTGGGTATGAAATTACTGCAGCGGGTAATCCTGCGAAGTATCAAAGTTTAGCAGGACAATTAAAAGGATTGACTGAGGTACCTAAGCCAGAAGATGCAACTAATATTGATTTTCCTTATGCTTCTCTAATTGCCTATTGTATGGTAGGCGAAGCGGTAACTTTCCCTGAAGGAAGTTTGAAAGAATATACTGATAGCTTACATAATTTAGTAAAAGCACACGGTATGCCTTCAAAAACCTTGGAAGCTTCAGAAACTTATGCGAAAAAAGTAGGTGCTGCTATTATCGCTTGGAGTAAAAAAGACAATTACGCACAAACTAGAAGCGCAGAAAAATATACTGTTAAAGATATTCCTGGAAGATGGGTGCCCACACCACCTATGTATGCTTCCGCTGCAGAACCTCATTGGAAAGAGATCAGAACGATGGTATTGGACAGTGCAAGTCAGTTTAGACCAGCTGCACCACCTACTTTTAATGTGACTGATAAACATAGTGAATACTATATCAATGTAATGATGGTTAAAAATGCAGTAGATAGTTTAACAGATGAACAAAAGCATATCGCCAATTTTTGGGATGACAATCCTTTTAAAATTAATGTGAATGGTCATGCTATGTTCAGTACCAAAAAATTCTCACCTCCAGGGCACTGGATGAGTGTAGTAGGTATTGCTAATAAAACAGCTAAAGCAGACTTTGAAACGGCAACCTATGCGTATGCGAAAACCGCTATTGCCTTGTTTGATGCCTTTATTCATTGTTGGGATGCTAAATATGCATACAATACTGTGCGTCCCGAAACAGTTATCAATAAATACTTTGATGCCAACTGGAGACCCTTATTACAAACACCTGCATTCCCCGAATATACTTGTGGACATTCTACTATTTCTTCTTCTGCTGCCGAAGTGTTAACCAGTGTGTATGGTGATAACTTTGCTTATACAGATTCTACCGAACTGGAATTTGGTATTGCTAATAGAAGCTTTACATCATTTAGAGCTGCTGCCGAAGAAAATAATTGGGCAAGATTTTATGGCGGTTTACACTTCCATAATTCTTGTATAACAAGTACCGAAAAAGGAAAAGCTGTTGGTAATTGGGTAGTTGAGCATTTGAAGATGAAAAAATAAAATTTTCAAACGACCTTCAAAAATCCAATTTAATGAAAAAATATATTTTGTTACTACTTGTAGTAGTGACCTTGCATAATCGTGTAAACGCACAAGGCTGCGTGGCTATCAGAACTTTAGGCGGATTAAATACTATGGAACATGCTACTATGATGCACGATGGCACTAAGATGGTTAAAGATAGTGCACTATGGGACCTTAATATCGCCTATAGATATTTCCACTCTTATAAACACTTTAATGGTACTGAAGAACAAGTGCAGAGAGTGATAGATGGCACAGAAGTTCGAAATTTTAATCGAACACTTGATATTTCGTTGGCAAGAAAATTAAATGATCAATGGACTATTGGTGTGGCCTTGCCAATAATCTATAACGAAAGAAGTTCTAAATATGAACATATTAGTAATGCTCCAACAAGTCCCAGATTTGTAACTTCTGCTTCCGGTATTGGTGATATGCGAATTACAGCATACAAGTGGTTGATAGCACCTGTTGCAAATTCAAAAGGCAATTTGTTGGCAGGAATCGGTATTAAATTACCTACAGGAAATGATCAAGCAACGGATCAATTTCATAACACATTAACTACAACGCGCACTGGACCTGTGGATCAATCTATTCAGCCAGGTGATGGGGGCTGGGGTGTTACGCTTGAATTAAATGGATTTAGACAGTTAACCAATCAATGGAGTATGTATGGCAATGCCTTTTATTTAATTAACCCAAGAGGTAATAATGGAGTGAGTACTACAAGAGGTGGCGTTGCATCAGCAACTGCAATAAAATATACTTCAAATGTAATGAGTGTGCCAGATCAATATTTAGTGAGAGCAGGATTTAATTATAGTTATAAAACATTGACTACCTCATTAGGTGCTAGATATGAGTGTATTCCCACTTTTGATTTGATTGGAGATAATACTGGCTTTAGAAGACCTGGTACCGTAATTGCGGTAGAGCCAGGAGTAAACTATGCTTTTAAGAAATTTAATTTGTATGGCTATTTCCCTATTGCCATTTTCAGAGAAAGAAATCAAAGCTACCCTGATATCTTAAAAACAATAGACACTAAAACTTTCACAAGAGGTGACGCTGCTTTTGCAGATTACAGCCTTAATATTGGAATTGGGTATAAATTTTAATTTCAACAAGATATATAAAGGGAGCCTATCTACATGTTAGATAGGCTCTTTTATTACTGGGGGATGTAATAAATTTTCCTTTAAGTTGCTAAAAAGCAATACTTTCTAAAATGGCGAAACTATAACCAGGTAAAACGAAATATTCATTATCGCTACCCACTTGATAGGTTTCACCTGTCCAATGGTCTTTTAGTTGACTAGGTTTTTCTCCGTGTTCCTTAAATGCATACCAAGTAACAAATGATGCAGTGCTTTTATAATTGAATAAGCAATACAGTTTTTTATTTTCATTGGCACGAACAAAACTTGCTACATGTATATTATGAGGCGTCATCCATGTCGTGTTTCTTAAATCACTAATGCATTCCAATGCTTTTCTTGTTGCAATTAGTTTTTGGGTATCACTAAAGATACGTGCTTCATAAGTACCTTCTTGGTGTCTGCGTTCATTTCTTTCCCAATTCAAGATGGGACGATGCATCCATCGATTGTCATAGCTTTTGCCAGGATCTTGTAAATAACTATAATCATTGGTATAGGCTAAATCATCTCCATAAAATAACATAGGAATACCACCCATAAACATGGAATGCGCTTGCATTAAAATGATTTTACGAAGAGCATTTTCAATCTCATTTTCTTGCCCCCATTCAATGGCTTTCTCTAGTCCACACAAAGAGGCCAATGAACCACTGATACGCGCATCATTGGTTTTGGGATTGACAGAAAACAAAGCGCCCGCTGCAACTGATCCTTCATGCCAACCTGCGAAATAATTTTTCAAATAAGTTCTGTGGTGATAAGGATTGAATCCAGCTCTTTCAATCATATAGTCGTCATATCCTAATCCAATATCATCATGACACCTCGTGTAGGAAATCCAAGTGCAGCCAAATGGTTTTTGCATAATGGGATGTTGCGCTGCTAACATTACTCTTGTATCTCCAGTGGCAATCGCGTCCCATTGCAAAGCCATCTGTGTGGCATTATAGGCCACATCACACTCTCTGGCAATATAGTTATCCGTTCCAAAATACTTAATGATTTCATCAGGGGCTACTATAGCTTCTCCCAATAATGCCATGCCAGGACATGCCACCAATACACACTGCTTAATTAATCTTAAAAGCACGTGGGCTTGAGGTAAATTTTGACAAGTCGTCCCTAATTGTTTCCAAATAAATGCGGGGGCGTCAATACGAAGAATGTCAACCCCTAAATTTCCATAGTGCAATACGTTTTCTAACATAGCTACCAAAACAGCCGGATTGCTATAATTTAAATCCCATTGATAATGATGAAATACGGTCATTACCCATTTATTACACTCTGGAATATATGTAAAACTGCCAGGAGAAGATTCTGGGAAAATCTCAGGCATAGTTTGATCTAATTGATTGGGTATATCGCGATTCTCATAGAAATAGAAAAAGTCCTGATAATAAGCATCACCCGCTTTTGCTTTTTGGGCCCATTCATGATGATGAGAAGTATGATTTAATACAATGTCCAACATTAAATACATGTCAGCTTGGTTCATTTTTTGAATCAAATTGACTAAGTCTTTATTGCTTCCAAATCTTTCATCCACTTTTCTAAAATTAGAAACAGCATATCCACCATCGCTTTCTCCTGCTGGGCTTTCAAATACAGGCATTAAGTGTAAAAAGTTAACACCTAGTTCGTCAAAGTATCCAAGCTTTTCTGCCAGGCCTTGTAAAGATCCTGCAAACCTATCAACATACAAACTCATACCAGTAATTTGGTTACTTAAGAACCAATTTCCTTTTTTTTCTTTTGCTGCATCCTTTTTTAATAAGGTTGCAGAACGTGTTTGATAATGTTGAATTAAAGCAGTTAGTAAAGCATCAAAATTTTGATTTCTATTAGGGTGATCACCATAGATATAATTAAATAATTCCTCAATGGCATCTATATGTGTAAAGAAACGATCAGAAAATGCTTTATCTTTTTTTTGTGTATCTATTTTATGTAATTGAAGTAAGCTCGCTCCAAATTGATGTAAGGCAGTCATGTTCACTATGCAACAAAAATTTATTAATTAAAAATCGAATTATTTAAATGTTTAAAAGCTTCCATAGCACCCATGTATTCACAAGTGCGTGCGCCAGCTTTATTGGCGTTGGCAATTATTTTTTTCCAAGTATCTAAATCAATCTGCTTCAACGCTTCGGGGTTAGATGCAATTAATTGGAAAAGTACTGCACCCACAAAAGCATCTCCTGCTCCTGTAGCGTCAACCGGAGTAATGGCAATGCTACCAATCATCTCCAAGTGTTCACCTACAGAGAGTAAAGTTCCTTCTTTGCCTAAAGTGATAGCAAAAATGGCCTGTGACTTTTTACGTAAAGCAGCAGCTGCGTGTTGAACAGTATCACAACCTGTAATCAACATAGCTTCCTCGTCACTTAATTTAAAGAAATGACATTGCTCAATAAAGGGCCAACATTGTTCTACAAATGATTTGGTATTATTAGGAAATAATAAATGTCTATAATTAGGGTCGAAGCAAATAATGGACCCATTGGCTTTAGCCTTGTCTAATAAATCAAGATAGGTTGCTTGCAAAGGCCCAGGTAAAAATCCTGTGGCAGAGCCAAAATGTACAATGCTATATTCATTTAATGCTACTTGCTTTAAGTCCGCTATACTTAATTGTCCATCTGCTCCTCTATTAAAATAAAAATCTCTTTCCCCATCTTCCATCAAGGAAACAAATGCAAAAGTGGTAAAATGTTGTGCATCTTGTAATACCCATTTTGTATCCACACCCATTTCCTTTAATAAGTCTATGATATGGTCGCCAAATGGGTCCTTGCCTACTTTGGCTGCCATATCCACCTTCCCTCCAAGCGCTGCAATGGCTGCGGCTACATTAGCGGGTGCGCCACCTGCTTTTTTTAAAAAATTTTGCCCCTTTGATAAATTGGATCCACGATCAGTGCAAATCATATCAATTAAAGCCTCACCAATACAAAGTACTTTCATAATTTTCATTTATCTATTAATGCCCACCCATTGGGATATTATTCACTTCCACCTCTTCTTTATTACTTGCATCATGCTGAATAAACAAAGTCAACACAGCCGCAATGGCTAAAAAGACAGCAGCGAAGCTAATAGCTTTGCCTGGATCATTATGTAAAAAATGTTTTAAGATAAATCCAAAACTTATATTTTGAATTAACATCGGAATCACGATCATCATATTGATAATACCCATATACACTCCGTATTTTTCTTTGGGTATTTTATGCACCACCAATAAATAGGGAATACCCATCATACTTGCCCAAGCAATACCAAATCCAGTCATGGGTATGAACAATAAATTTTTATCTGTGATATGCGGAAATATAAACAAACCTACTGCGGCTAATATCAAGCAAATGATGTGGATCAATTTGGGACTTATTTTTTTTGCCAACCATAATAATCCAAAAGCAGATAAGAAAGTCACTACATTGTACCACCCATTGACCAAGCCAGACCAACCTACGGCCTCATCATAAGCTGGGTTATTCTGATATACTGTAGTATGCCATACAGATTGCGCAATACTCTTAGATGCGTTTTGCCAATAACAAAACAAGGCATACCATTGAAACAAGTATACTAAGCCTAATTGCCACATGACTTTGGGCATTCCTTTAATGGCTCCTGCTATTTCAATAAAAGGAGTAAATACTTTTATTTTTTCTTTTTTTAATTCGATTAATTCTTGTTCAGTAGGGGGTATTTCGGGGGTTTTAAAAACCGACCAACTTACAGACGCAATAGAACAAACGCTACCTAAAAAGAAACTAGCATACACCCAATAAGGCAAGCTGCCGTAGTGGCCAGTTATTTTTTTCTGAAAAACGAATAAAGACAAATTAGCCAAAGTGATACCCAATCCAGTAAAAAAACTTTGAGTTAAAAAACCTTCGGCGTGTTGACTTTGTGGTAATTTATCTGCAATAAAAGCACGATAAGGTTCCATCGCGGTATTATTAGCGGCATCTAAAATCCATAATAAACCAACTGCCATCCATAAAGCACTACTAAAGGGGTACAAGAATAAACATAAGCTACATAAAATGGCGCCAATCATAAAATAAGGCTTTCTTCTGCCAAATTTAGGAGACCAAGTTTTATCACTCAGTGCACCAATGATAGGCTGAATTAATAAACCTGTCATGGGGCCCGCCAAATTCATTAATGGAATTTGATCGGGACTGGCACCCAGCATATCATAAATAGGATTGACTGCGGATTGTTGTAATCCGAAACTATATTGTATTCCTAAAAAACCAACATTCATGTTGATGATTTGAGAAAACTTCAACCTTGGTTTAAATGACATAATTGGCTAGAATTTAATAAAGCAATACGTTCATTAAATATAGTCATTTTGTTATCTTGACACATCTATTTGAGTATAGAATTACGATAAATTTGAAAAGAAATAATTTCGAAAACGTTTGCGGTGCTTATCTTTGACTCCATTATTCAAAAAATAGTTGAGATGTCCTTCACACTCGTTTTTAAAAAGCCACAAGTACTTCAAGCACTTAGATATCATTTTATCAAACAAAAAGAAATTAAAACCTTGATGATCGTGGTGAATATTTATGCCATCACCACAGCCATTTTGTTATTTTATAAAAAAATCAGACCCGAGCTTTTTCTTTTAGGCTCTACTTTGTGGATCCTATTGATGGTATTATTTTGGTATGTGTTGCCCAATTGGTTTTATAAGAAAACGGCTTTATTCAAATACGACTGGCAGTTTACCATGACTGCTTTAGGCGCTAATTTGTGGACGGATCAAGGGGAAGCTGCCTGGTCCTGGAATGAGATGAGTTATTATTTTGAAAGTCCAGCTTTTTTTCATTTTTATTTTGGCCCCAAGACTTTCTTTATCATTCCAAAAGAAGCCATCCCAATGGAAGACCAGCACTTAATCAGGGGCTACTTGAAGCAGCAGGGTTTAGACTAGCTCCTAGTTGTTAGTTTTCAAGGTTTTGATTGCCAAAATGGTCATTTTTTAGCCTGTTTGGCAAAATGTGCATAATTGTGCAAACAAAAAAGGAAATAAAATATGGCAGTTTTAACAAAAAGTATATTTTTGCGCCGTAAACAAAACTATTTACAATGTCAGACATCGCATCAAGAGTTAAAAAAATCATCGTTGACAAATTAGGCGTTGATGAAGCAGAAGTTACTAACGAAGCATCATTTACAAATGATTTAGGCGCTGATTCATTAGACACTGTTGAGTTAATCATGGAGTTCGAAAAAGAATTCAACATTTCTATTCCAGACGAACAAGCAGAAACTATTACAACCGTAGGTCAAGCTGTTGCTTATATTGAAGAGCACGCTAAATAATTAAACTTTCGAGTTTAGCCTTCGGCATATTTAAATCCGCCTTTTTGAGCCTTTGCTTTAAAGGCGGATTCTTAATTTTTAAAACTATTTCACATGCAATCTAGACGCATTGTTGTAACAGGTATAGGAACTTTGAACCCATTGGGTAATAATCTAGAAACTTATTGGACCAATTTGATCAATGGAGTTTCAGGTGCCGATATGATTACTTTATTTGATGCTTCTAAGTTTAAAACACAGTTTGCATGTGAGATCAAGGGCTTTGATCCAACTGAATTTATGGATCGTAAAGAAGCCCGTAAATTAGATCGTTTTGCTCAAATTGCACTTGTGGCAAGTGACCAAGCGGTTTTAGATGCTGGTATTACCAAAGAAAATGTGGATCATGATAGAGTGGGGGTGATTTTTGCCAGCGGTATAGGTGGTTTAACAACATTTACCGAGGAAGTGACCAATTATGTAAATGGAGATGGTACACCAAGATTCAATCCTTTCTTTATTCCTAAAATGATATTAGATATTGCTGCAGGTCAAATTTCCATGAAGCATGGTTTTAGAGGCCCCAATTTTGCAGTGGTAAGCGCTTGTGCAAGTAGCACCAATGCCATTGTTACAGCGATGGATAATTTGAAATTAGGTAAAGCGGATATTATTGTTACTGGCGGTGCTGAAGCAGTAATCGGTGCAGCAGGTATGGGTGGTTTTAATGCCATGAAAGCAATGAGTGAAAGAAACGATGATCCTAAAACTGCTAGCCGTCCTTATGATAAAGACCGTGATGGGTTTATCATGGGAGAAGCAGCAGGTGTATTGGTATTGGAAGAATATGAGCACGCAAAAAGACGTGGTGCAAAAATTTATTGCGAAGTAGTTGGTGGTGGTGCTACTGCAGATGCCTATCATTTAACAGCCCCCCATCCTGAAGGATTAGGTGCCAAAAATGTGATGAATGCCGCATTACGCGATGCAGGTATGCAAGCAAATGAAATTGATTATATCAACACGCATGGTACTTCTACTCCATTGGGAGATATTGCAGAAGTAAAAGCGATTACAGAAGTATTTGGGGAACATGCATATAGTATGAATATTAGTTCTACCAAATCTATGACTGGACACTGTTTGGGTGCTGCAGGCGTCATCGAAGCCATTGCATGTATTCAAACAGTAATACACGATATTGTGCCACCTACTATCAATCATTTTACAGATGATCCTGAATTAGATAATCGTTTGAACTTTACATTCAATAAAGCTCAAAAACGTGTGGTGAATGCTGCATTAAGTAATACATTCGGATTCGGCGGTCACAATGCATGTGTGATTGTTAAAAAATTTAAGGACTAAATCCTGTGGCGATTTTTAGCAATCTATTTTCTTTTTTAAAGCCTTCTGCTTTTGAAAAAGAAGTCAGAATGCTGATTGGATATCGTAGTACTAATTTTGCACTATTTAAGATTGCATTAAATCATCGTTCTGTTAAAGAAAGTCCTACGGAAAATAATGAGCGCCTAGAATTTTTAGGAGATGCTATTATTGGTTCGGTGGTAGCTGAGTATTTGTTTAAAAAATACCCCTATAAAGGAGAAGGTTTTTTAACTGAAATGCGCAGTAAGATGGTGAACCGCCAGCAACTAAATCATATTGCCATACAAATGGGTTTGCGCAAGTTAACCCGATACAATAAAATGGATGGCGGCTTAAAATCCAGTCAAATTTTTGGGAATACTTTAGAAGCTTTAGTAGGCGCAATCTATTTAGATAAAAAGTATGATTTTGCTAAAAAATGGATCATTGAAAAAATGATTCAACCCTATTTGTTTATGGACGACTTGGAGCAAATCGATATTAATATCAAAAATAAAATCATCGGTTGGGCTATGAAACAAGGCAAGCAAATTGATTTTGTGTTAGCCGAAGAAAAACAAGAAGGCAGACGTAGATTGTTTACGATTAATGTGGTAATCGACGGAGAAGTCGTTTCAAGTCAGAAGGCATTTAATAAAAAAGATGCCAGTCAATTGGCTGCGCAAAAAGCAATAGAAGCTTTGGGGTTATAAACTTTGGCAAAGTTCGATCAAAACGCCATTGCAATCTTTTGGGTGTATAAAGCAAACTAATTTATTATCTGCTCCTTTTTTGGGCACTTCATTGAGCAAGTTAAATCCAGCTTTTTTTAATCTATCCATTTCGGCATGGATGTCAGGTACTTCAAAAGCAATATGATGCATGCCTTCCCCCTTTTTTTCAATAAATTGAGCAATCACGCCTGAGGATGCTAAGCTTTGCACCAATTCAATTTTTCCTCCATTTTCCAAGAAAAAAGCAGTGGCCACTTGTTCTGAGTCTACCTTTTCTGTTTTATAACAAGGAGATCCAAGAATGGCCTCAAAAAGAGGAATACTCTTATTTAAGTCTTTTACTGCAATACCGATATGTTCAACTTTATAATCCTTCATGGTTTTGTTTTACGAATTGGGAAAAAAATGAGGCTTTCCTTCAATGAATTCAATAAAATCAAGCCTTTTGGGTTATTTTTGTGGCTTAGAAAAAATCAAATTCGGACATGTTAAAATTACCAATTTATCTTGATCATAATGCAACTACGCCAATGGATCCAAGAGTATTAGAGGCGATGATACCTTATTTTACCGAAAATTTCGGTAATGCGGCTAGTAGAAACCATGCATTTGGATGGCATGCTGAGGAAGCAGTGGATTATGCTCGTGAGCAAGTGGCAAAATTGATCAATGCAGACCCTAAAGAGATCATTTTTACTTCTGGTGCTACAGAAGGGGATAATTTGGCTATTAAAGGTGTGTATGAAATGTATGCAAGCAAGGGTAACCATATCATTACTTGTACTACTGAACATAAAGCAGTATTGGATACTTGCAAGCATTTAGAAAAATTAGGTGCTGAAGTAACTTATCTAGATGTTCAACCAGATGGCTTGATTGACTTAAAACAATTAGAAGCGGCAATGAAGCCTACTACTATTTTAGTAGCTATCATGTATGCTAATAATGAAATTGGTGTTATCCAACCTATCAAAGAAATTAGTGCAATTGCTAAAAAGCACGGCGCGTTGGTATTTACTGATGGCGTACAAGCTGTAGGTAAAATTCCAGTAGATGTGATTGCTGATGGTATTGATATCATGGCATTTACAGCACATAAAATGTACGGTCCTAAAGGCGTTGGTGCGTTATACGTAAGAAGAAAAAATCCACGTGTGAAAGTAACCGCTCAAATGGACGGCGGAGGTCATGAAAGAGGGATGCGTAGCGGAACCTTGAATGTACCAGGTATCGTAGGTTTTGGAAAAGCTTGTGAATTGGCAAGAGTAGAGATGGCGGCTGATACAGAAAGAATTTCTAAATTAAGAGATAAATTAGAAAACGCTTTAAAGCAAATTGATGAATCGTATGTAAATGGTAATACGACACATCGTTTGCCACATGTAAGTAATATTTCATTTAAATATGTAGAAGGAGAAGGCTTGATGATGGGCTTTAATCAAAACATTGCATTATCATCTGGATCTGCTTGTACTTCAGCCTCATTGGAGCCTAGTTATGTATTAAAAGCTTTAGGTTTAGGCGATGATTTAGCGCATAGTTCTTTGCGTTTTGGATTAGGAAGATATACTACAGAAGAGCAAATTGATTATACTATTAAGGCAGTAACTGATACTGTTTTAAAGTTAAGAGAAATGAGCCCTCTTTGGGAAATGTTTAAAGAAGGTGTGGATATTGATGCTATTCAATGGGCACATCATTAATATTGCAAAATCCGAAGAAGTATTTCAACGTATTTTAAAAAAAGATAAAAAATAATTTTATGGCATATTCAGACAAAGTAATCGATCATTATTCCAATCCTAAAAATGTAGGTACATTGGATAAAGCATCTAAAAGTGTTGGTACAGGTTTAGTAGGTGCTCCAGAATGTGGAGACGTGATGCGTTTGCAAATTCAAGTAGATGATGCGACAGGTGTAATCACTGATGCTAAGTTTAAAACTTTTGGTTGTGGTTCTGCTATTGCTTCTTCTTCTTTGGCTACAGAATGGTTAAAGGGAAAAACAGTAGACGAAGCGGTAAAAATCGACAATATGGACTTGGTAGAAGAGTTAAATCTACCTCCAGTAAAAATTCACTGCTCTGTATTGGCAGAAGACGCTATTAAATCAGCGATCAACGATTATCGTAAAAAGAATGGTTTAGAAGAATTGGTTTTTGAAGAGAGAATTCACTAATCCCTACTAATAGTAGCATTTATGAGTACAGTAGCAGCAGAAAATACCATCTTGGTAAGTGAAAAAGCCAAAGCAAAAATTGTGCAATTAATGCAGGAGGCAGAAATCGTTGGCAAGTCAGACTACTTTTTAAGAGTAGGTGTTGTGGGCGGTGGTTGTTCGGGTTTAAGTTATAAACTAGACTTTGACAATGAAATTAAGCCAATGGATCAAGTATTTGAAGACAATGGAGTAAAAGTAGTCACTGATTTAAAAAGCTTTTTGTACTTGGTAAATACCGAATTGGATTTTTCAGATGGTTTAAACGGAAAAGGCTTTTATTTTAACAATCCCAACGCAAGTAGAAGTTGTGGTTGTGGAGAGAGTTTTGCAGTTTAAGCAATCCTTGAGAACTTTATATTGAGGCCCCGAAATTTTCGGGGCCTTTTTTTGTAGCTTTGAGCTATGTGGGCAATTAGTAAAAAAGAGTGGACGCATTATTTTGGAAGCTTAACCGGCTTCCTCGTAATCTGTTTTTATTTATTGGCAAACAGTTTGTTTTTGTTTGTGCTGCCCAATTTTAATGTGTTAGATTTTGGCTATGCGAGTTTGCAGGTTTATTTTGATTACGCACCTTGGTTTTTATTGTTGTTAGTCCCTGCTATTACAATGCGTAGTTTTTCGGAGGAGTTAAGGCAGGGTAGTTTTGAATTATTGATGAGTTTGCCCATTTCGCCATTACAAATGGTATTAGGAAAATTAATGGGCGTGATCATGATTTTAGCCATCGCTTTGGCGCCCACTTTGTTATATGGTATTGCGCTAGACCAATTAAGTTCCACTGGCGGCCTTGACTGGGGAGCGACAGCTGGTGCATATTGGGGATTATTTTTATTAGCATCTGTATACGCTGCTGTAGGTATTTTTGCGAGTGCCATTACCAAGCAAGCTTTGGTGGCTTTATTGGTTTCCATTAGCATTTGTATTTTCTTGTATAAAGGATTTGATTGGATAGCCGCTTTGCCTTTTTTTCAGAACGGGTCTGGTTTTTATGTACAACAGCTAGGATTACAAGCCCATTTTGAAAATATGGGCAAGGGTGTACTTTATGCGTCTGACCTTGTGTATTTACTGTCTTTAATACTATTATTTGTTTTGGGTGCTGTTGAAAAAATACAATATCGAAAAACATCGTTTTTAGTGTATTTGATGCTTGTGGTAATCAATATTGCAATGCATTTTGCACCTTTACAATGGGATCTAACAAAAGACGAACGATATACATTAAGTAATACAAGTAAACAAATAATAGCAGGTGTACAAGAGCCTGTAAAAATACATTTGTATTTGGGAGGTAATTTACCCACGCAATATAAAAAGCTGGCTAATGCAGCGACTGCTATTTTAAATAAGATAGTACAGGAGAATACACAAGCAATAGAGTGGCAATTAGATTTACCTAACCAAATGTACAAGGATACTGTCTTATATGAAGCGTATGATAGTTTATCTAAATTAGGTTTGCCAATTGAAAGGGTACAATCTGATGCTTCGAAAGCAGATCAAAGAATAGATCAACTTATCATTCCAGGCTTGTTAATTATTATGCCTGGTAAGCAGCCCATTGCCGTTGATTTAAGATCTAGCAAAAAATATTTCAAGCCTTATAATATTATTAAAGATGTACCGGAAGAAGATTTGGATGCATCGGCCAATGCTGCAGAAGCTTTATTGGAATTCAAAATTACGCAAGCACTTTATTTTTTAAATCGAAAAACCATTCCTACTATTGGTTATCTTATAGGTAATGGAGAGCCCATAGATTTAAGTGTAAATGATCTAGGACAATCTATCCGTCATCAATATCATCTTGCAGTATTTGACCTGAAAAAAGGGTTCCCCACGGCACCTGCAATAAAAACCTTATTGATTGTAAAACCGACTCAGCCTTTTACAGAGTTGGATAAATTTAAAATTGATCAATACCTCATGTCAGGAGGAAATATTATTTGGGCTGTTGATAGATTGCATGCCGAATATGATAGTTTACAAAAAACCGCAGGCGCCTATATTGCTTATGATAGAAACCTGGGCTTGGATGATCTTTTGTTTAAATACGGGGTAAGGATGAACTCCAACCTAGTACAAGATTTAAATTGTAGTAAGTTGCCTGTAGTAGTAGGAAAGGATCCAACAGGTAATCCAGTTATTCAAAGAATACCTTGGCCCTATTATCCATTTTTAAATGGCAACAATGGGCATGTGATTGTAAAAAATATCGACAGGGTATTGTCTCAGTTCCCATCGAGTATAGATACCATTAAGGCAAGAGGTATCCAAAAAACAATATTATTAAGTACCGATACCAATAGTAGACTAGTTGCCACGCCAAATTTAATTAGTTTAAATAGTGGTAAAGCGCCTAACGAATTAAATAGTTTTACACAACATCAAATTCCCATTGCCGTTTTATTAGAAGGCAAATTCAGTTCCTTATATCACAATAGAGTAAATCCAACATGGCAAGATAGCCTGTTACAATATACTGGTAAACCATTTCAGTCTAGCTCCTCCTCTGTATCAAAACAAATTGTGATTGCTGATGCCGATATTTTGACCAACTCAGTGGATAAAACGAATGGTCCTATGCCAATGGGCGTATTGCCTTTTGAAGCTTATCAATTCGGTAATCGTGATTTTTTCACTAATGCTATTGTGTATTTAAACGAACCAGTGGATATACTAGAAGCTAGAAATAAGCAGTTGGTACTTCGATTACTCAATAGAGAGAAAGTAAGTGCACAAAAAACTGCTTGGCAATTCATTTTAACCCTTGGCCCCATTATTGCATTAAGCTTTGGCCAGCTTTTCTGGCTTTTTTATAGAAAACGTCAATTTGCAGTATAGCAAAGCTGTCCTATCTTTATGATATGACAACAGATCAAATTGTATACGCGGTTTTTGGGATTGTAATCTCTACTGCCTTGATATTGGACTTGGGATTTTTAAGTAAAAAAAATACAACCGTTTCCATACCTCAAGCTTTGAGACAAACTTTTTTATGGGTATTACTAGCTCTGGGCTTTTTTGTATTTATGTGGGTGGAAGAAGGACAAAAGTTGGGCCTTGAATTTTTGAGTGGTTATTTAATGGAGTGGAGCTTAAGTATTGACAATATCTTTGTTTTTATATTAATTTTTGATGCTTTTAAAGTAAAAGAACATCATACATCGAGGGTATTATTGATTGGTATTTTAGCGGCGATACTATTTAGGGTAATTTTTATAACGGTAGGAGTAGCATTGGTTGCTAAGTTTGCATGGATACTTTATTTGTTTGGCGTTTTTCTAGTATATACCGGAATTAAAATGTACACTGCTAATAGTGATGATCATTTTGATCCACATGAATCTCCCGTGTTTAAGTTCTTAAATAAATTTTTGCCTCTAACGAGTTCTGATGGAGAAGGAAAGTTTGTTATAAGACAAAATGGTCGACCTATCTATACTAGCTTATTTGTAGTAGTGGTGTTATTAGCAGCGATAGATTTGGTTTTTGCGCTGGACTCCATTCCTGCAGTAATGGGCATTTCAAAGAGTAGCTTAGTGATTTATACCTCTAATATTTTTGCCATATTAGGGCTTCGCTCTTTATTCTTTTTATTAAGAGGAGCTGTCAACGAATTCGAACATTTGCAACAAGGGATTGCCATTGTACTTGTATTTATCGGAGTGAAAATGTTGGGAGAACATTATATCAATATGGTGATGGATAAAAATGCACAAGTGGTACTTTCTCTGTTGGTGATCGTGTTTTGTATTACAGGTTCTATTTTGTATTCTATATTTACGAATAAGAAAAGGATGCAGCAAGAAGTGAAAGAACATCAACACTAATCCACATTGCCTTACACGATTCAACATATCGCTCATACCATTCAGGCAGAGATTATTGGAGAACAATATAATGCCTCCATTAATCATTTGTTGACTGATAGCAGAAAACTATTGTATCCAGAAACTACTTTGTTTTTTGCCATTACCACTTCACAAAACGATGGGCATGCTTATATTCAAGATCTGATAGACAGAGGTGTATCTTATTTTGTGGTGCATAAGGGATGGCAATATAAGGGCCATTCGACAGCTTGTTTTTTGGTGGTGGAGGATGTGTTAGCAGCGCTGCAGAAAATAGCAGCAGCACATAGGAGTAGCTTTCATTATCCTGTAATGGGCATTACTGGTAGTAATGGCAAAACTATTGTAAAAGAATGGCTACACGAATTGTTAAGTTCCCAGTATCGTATCGTAAGAAGCCCAAGAAGTTATAATTCTCAAATAGGCGTACCCTTAAGTGTTTGGGCCATGAGTGCCAATGATAATTTGGGTATTTTTGAAGCAGGCATTTCAAAAAAAGGAGAGATGGTCAATTTGGCCTCCATCATACAACCCACTATAGGTATTATTACTAATATAGGAACAGCACATCAAGAAGGTTTTGAATCTGTAGAGGAGAAAATAGAGGAGAAGTTTTTATTATTCAAGCATGCTTCAATTGTCATTGGACCTTATACCATTCTAAAAAATCAAAAAAAAGACGCGCCTCAAAAATACCTGAGCTGGGGAGACGATCCTAAAGCAGATTTGTATATTAGTCAAATAGCGCTAGAACAAAAAAAATCTATTCTCAGTGTACAGTATCAAGGTGAATTATTTAGTTTAACTATTCCTTTTACAGATCAAGCTTCTATAGACAATACAATAACATGTTGTTTAGTATTACTCCATTTGAAATGGAATTGGGAGATGATACAAAAACAAGTGGCATCGCTTGCACATTTGGATATGCGCATGCAAATTAAAAAAGGCATCAATGGTTGTTCTATTTTGAATGATAGTTATAGCAATGATTTGTATGCTTTGCAAATAGGTTTTGCTTATGCAAAGCAACAAGCGGGCCCGATGCCTATCACTTTAATTGTTTCTGATTTTGGGCATGCTCAGTATGCAAATATCAATTACGAAATATTGCTGGAGCAATTAGTAAGTTGGCCAATCAAAAAACTCATTACGATTGGGCCCATGTTTGAGAAAGCAATGTCAGCAATGACATCAAAACAAAATATAAAACTGATTGCTTATAAGGATACACATTCTTTTATGCAACAAATAGATACCGCTTCTTTTAAAGATGAATTCATCATGCTAAAAGGGGCAAGACAATTTGAATTAGAGCAAATAAGTAATCTATTGGCTTTTCAAGTTCATCAAACGGTGGTGGAAGTTAATTTATCTGCTTTGGTAGAGAATTATAAAAAAATCAAAAACAAGGTAGGTCCCAAAGTGCAAATCATGGGTATGGTGAAAGCCTTTGGATATGGCAGCGGTAGTATAGAAGTAGCCACTGCTCTACAGTTTCATCATATCAATTATTTGGCGGTAGCTTATGCCGACGAAGGGGTGGAGCTAAGAAAAGCGGGAGTCCATGTGCCCATTATGGTGATGAATGTAGATGCGTCCGCATTTGCATCTTTGATACAATATCATTTAGAGCCCGAATTGTTTTCATTCGAACTATTACACGAATTTGCACAATATATATTGAAACAAGGTATTCAAGAATTCCCTGTACATATCAAGTTAAATACAGGGATGAATAGACTTGGTTTTGATCAAGACGAGATCGTTCGATTATGTACTTCCTTGCAAGAAAATAAAATACTCAAAGTGCAGAGTGTATTTAGTCATTTAAGTGCAAGTGGTCAAAAAGAGCATGAAGCTTTTACCCAACAACAACTAGATCAATTTAAAAAAAGTGCACAACAAATAGAAGAAGCAATTGGTCATGCCACTATTAAACATATAGCTAATTCAGATGCCATATTAGGGGATACATCATTCCATTTGGATATGGTAAGGTTAGGGATAGGGATGTATGGAGTGCAAGCGGAAAATGGTGCGTTTGAAAAAGTATTGCAATTACATACTACTATTTCTCAAATTCGAACCATTCTACCAAAAGACAAAGTAGGCTATAATTTGGCAGGGACAGTAGATAAACCATCTGTGATAGCAACTGTAAGAATTGGTTATGCCGACGGTTTGAGTAGAAAATTAGGTAGAGGGAAAGGAGCAATGTGGCTGCACGGCCATTTGGCACCTATTATAGGAGACGTGTGTATGGATATGACGATGATTGACATTACTGCAATTCCAGAAGTAAGCGTGGGGGACAAAGTAGAAGTTTTTGGCAACCATATCAGTGTTGCGCAACTAGCAAAATGGGCCGAGACAATTCCTTATGAAATTTTAACATCTATTGGTCAAAGAGTAAAACGCATCTATTTACAAGACTAGCTTATCTTTGTGCACCAAAAGTAAACCAACACTCATGAACGGCAAAAAAGTAACCTTATTTATACTCTTAATTTTATGTATTGACCAAGCCATTAAGTTTTATATCAAGCTTAACTATTTTATTGGTGAAGAACATGCTATTATTGGTTCTTGGGCAAGGCTGCATTTTGTGGAGAATGAAGGCATGGCTTGGGGCTTAAAATTTGGCGGCGGTTGGGGAAAAATTGCTCTAACCCTATTTCGTTTGGTCGCGGTGATTTGGGGTACTTTCTTGATCAAGGGTTTTATTCAAAAAAAATATCATAATGGATTTATCATCTGTGTGGCTTTGATTTATGCAGGAGCTGTAGGCAATTTGATAGATAGCATGTTTTATGGACTTATTTTTGAAGCAAGTGTGCCTTATACTACCATGGTGGCGCATGTATTTCCTCTAGGGGGTGGTTATGCCCCATTCTTACACGGTAGAGTGGTGGATATGTTTTACTTTCCTATTATTCGTGATGCCCATTTCCCAAGCTGGTTCCCTATTTGGGGTGGGGAGGATTTTGAGTTCTTTAGGCCCGTATTCAATTTTGCTGATATGGCCATTAGCACAGGGGTAATCTCCTTATTTGTGTTCCAAAATCGCTTTTTTAAGGAAGAAAAGGAGGAAATCCCTCCTGTTGATGCTACCAATTAGGTCAAATTTAACCGCTTATTTCGTACCTTCGTGCCCTAAAAATCAGCTAGGATAAGCGTTTTATGAGCAACCAATACCCAGAATTTAACGGGCTACATCTGCCCACCATTGAGTCGGAGATTTTAGCAGCTTGGAAAAAAGAGCAAGCTTTTGAACAATCAGTGCAATTACGTGAGGGTAAACCCCCTTTTGTCTTTTATGAAGGACCGCCAAGTGCCAATGGTATGCCTGGTATTCACCATGTGATATCCAGAACTTTAAAGGATATGGTTTGCAGATATAAAACCATGCAAGGCTTCCAAGTAAAAAGAAAAGGAGGATGGGATACGCATGGGTTGCCAGTTGAATTAGGAGTAGAAAAAGAATTAGGAATTACCAAGGAAGATATTGGCAAAAAAATAAGCGTTGAAGAATACAACAAAAAATGTAGAGAAGCAGTATTACGCTATAAGAAAGAATGGGATGACATCACTCATAAAATGGGTTATTGGGTAGATCTTAACCATCCTTATATTACTTTTGAGAACAACTATATTGAAACACTTTGGTGGATCCTGAGTACTTTGTATAAGAAAGGATATTTATATCAAAGTGTAAGTATCCAGCCCTATTCACCAGCAGCTGGTACGGGATTGAGTTCACATGAATTAAATCAGCCAGGCACTTATAAAGATGTAAAAGATACTTCGGCTGTGGTGATGTTTAAAGCTATCCCCACTGCACAAAGTCAATTTTTATTTGATGCAGCAGCGCAAAACAAAAACAATCAGGATGTTTACTTCATGGCTTGGACGACTACACCATGGACCTTGCCGTCTAATTTAGGATTAACAGTGGGACCTAATATAGATTATGTATTAGTGGCTACTTATAATCCCTATACGGCCATGCCTGTGAATGTAGTGTTGGCTAAAGCCTTGTTGTCAAAGTATTTTAAGGAAGAAGGATTAAGCCTTGAAAGCTTTGCAGAAGGCGATAAAATTGTGCCTTGGAAAATACTAACTGAATTTAAAGGTGCACAATTAAACGAACTACGTTACGAACAGCTAATGCCTTTCGAAGCCAATCATCCTAGTACATTTGAAGGTGATCCTTTTAAAATCATTACAGGCGATTTTGTAACCACCGAAGACGGAACAGGTATTGTGCATACGGCACCTGCATTTGGTGCTGATGACTATAAGGTCGGTCAAAAAAATAATTTAGGAATAATCACTTTAGTAGACAGAGAAGGAAAATTTGTTGAAGGGGTGGGAGAGTTTAGCGGCAGGTATGTAAAAAATTACAAAGACGAAAAAGACTATGTAGATGTCAATGTAGATATCTGTGTGAAATTGAAAAAAGAAAATCGTGCATTCAAAGTAGAAAAATACGAACATAATTATCCGCATTGTTGGAGAACCGACAAGCCTATATTGTATTATCCTTTAGATGCTTGGTTTATCAAGACTACTGCAGTGAAAGATCGCTTAGTAGAATTGAATAAAACAATCAACTGGAAGCCAAAGAGCACTGGTGAAGGGCGTTTTGGTAATTGGTTGGAAAATATGGTGGATTGGAATTTGTCAAGAAGCAGGTATTGGGGAACGCCTTTGCCTATTTGGAGAACGGAAGATGGTACAGAAGAAATCTGCATTGGGTCAATCGAGGAATTGACGGTTGCATATACTGCAGCTAAAGCAAAAGGGTACAACCAAGATTTAAATTTACAAATTTTAGACGGTAAATTAGACGTAGACTTACACAAGCCCTTTGTAGATCAAATCGTGTTATTGAGCGCGAATGGTCAACCTATGCAGCGTGTGTCAGATTTGGTAGACGTTTGGTTTGATTCAGGTGCTATGCCTTATGCACAATGGCATTATCCGTTTGAAAACAAAGACTTAATTGATAAGGGACAAGCCTTTCCTGCCGACTTTATTTGTGAAGGGGTGGATCAAACCAGAGGATGGTTCTATACTTTACACACATTGGGCACTTTATTATTTGATAGTGTTGCTTACAAAGTAGTGATGAGTAATGGTTTGGTCTTGGACAAGAACGGTAATAAAATGAGTAAGCGTTTGGGTAATGTTATAAATCCATTTGAGACATTACAAACCTATGGTGCCGATGCTACTAGATGGTACTTGGTTACCAATGCCTCTCCTTGGGATAACTTGAAATTTGATTTATCTGGCATTCAAGAAGTACAAAGAAAGTTCTTTGGTACTTTGTATAATACCTATCAGTTTTTTGCATTGTATGCAAATGTAGATGGGTTCCAGTTTGAACAAGCCTATATTCCTGTAGCAGATAGACCAGAAATTGACCGTTGGATTATTTCTTCTTTGAATAGTTTGGTGCAAACCGTAACCAACGCGATGGATGATTATGAGCCTACTATTGCAGGACGTGCCATAGAAAGCTTTGTAGACGAGCATTTAAGCAATTGGTATGTGCGTTTGTGTAGAAGACGTTTTTGGAAAGGAACATATACAACAGATAAAATTGCTGCGTATCAAACCTTGTATGAATGTTTAGAAACCATCACTAGATTAATGGCACCTACTGCACCTTTCTTTAGTGATCAAGTGTTTAGAAATTTAAATGGCATTACCAAGCGTCATCAAGTTACTTCCATTCACCATGCCGACTTCCCTAAAGCAGATCCAACAAAAATGGATGCAGCTTTAGAAAAACGTATGCAAATGGCACAGGATATTTGTTCTTTAGTGTTATCTATACGCAAGAAAGTAAATATCAAAGTGCGTCAGCCTTTGCAAAAAATATTAATACCAGTACTTGATCCTTCCATGAAATCGGCGATCGAACTAATGGAAGAATTGATCTTGGCCGAAGTGAATGTGAAGGAAATTAATTATATCACAGAAACAGAAGGTGTTATCAGCAAAAAATTGAAACCTAATTTCAAATTATTGGGTGCCAAGCTAGGTACCAAAATGAAACAGGCTTCTGCTGCAATTGCCGCTCTTAACCAAGGACAGATTAGCCAACTTGAAAAGGAAGGCACCATCCACCTAGAAGTGGAAGGGGAAATGATCCCGTTATTGGTATCGGAGGTGGAAATTATTGCTGAAGATATCCCAGGTTGGAGCGTGGCAGTTAAAAACGCTTTAACGGTGGCATTGGATATTACCCTTAATGAGGCACTTATTAAGGAAGGAAATGCTCGAGAATTGGTAAATAGGGTCCAAAACATTAGAAAAGAGGCCAATTTTGAGCTCACAGACAAGATTTTACTCCGAATTGTGGATAACACAAATTTGAAGGACTCTATTAATGAATTTTCCGATTATATTTGCCGCGAAATATTGGCATTGGAAATTGACTGGGTACCGAGTTTAGAAGACGGAGTAGATGTCGAAATAAATGACCAACAATTAAGGATATCAGTTTTACAAAAAGGATAAATATGGCTACAAAAAAACCAGCTCCCAAAAAAGCGACCCCGGCTAAAAAGGCAGCACCTGCTAAAAAAGCAGCACCTGTAAAGAAAGCGGCTCCAGCTAAAAAGGCAGCTCCGGCTAAAAAAGCAGCACCTGTAAAGAAAGCGGCCCCAGCTAAAAAAGCTGCGCCTGTAAAAAAAGCAGCGCCAGCTAAGAAGGCAGCACCTGTAAAAAAAGCGGCTCCAGTAAAGAAGGTAGCACCTGTAAAAAAAGCGGCTCCAGTAAAGAAAGCGGCTCCAGTTAAAGCAACACCTGCTAAAAAAGTGGTAGCTCCAGCTAAAATGGTAACGCCTGCAAAAGCAGCTCCTGCTAAAAAAGTAGCAGCTCCTGCAAAAGCAGTCCCAGCTAAGAAGGTAGCACCTGTAAAAGCAGCACCTGCAAAAAAAGTAGCAGTTCCCGCAAAAGCAACACCAGCTCCTGTACCAGCGAAAAAAGTAGTACCTGTTGCAAAGCCTGTTGAAAAATATGTACCTCCTGCTAAACCCGCACCTGTGGTACCAACCCCACCTGTAAAACCAGTGCGTAAGGCAGCTGAACCTATTAAAGATGTAAAGGTTCCAAAGATCAACGCTAAAAGCAGTGTACCCTATCAACCTGGGTACGTGCCAATGGAAAAGAGAAAGGAAGTAGAACGTTCTACAGAAACCTTGGTGAAATATTCAGATGCTGAATTAGCAGAATTCAAGGATTTAATTACTAAAAAATTAGATGCTGCTAAAAAAGAATTGATATACTTACAAGGCTTAATTACACGTAAAGACGAAATGGGTGGAGATAATGATGATGCACGCTATATGACAATGGAAGATGGTAGTGTGAGCATGGAAAGAGAGCAATTAGGACAGATGGCTAGCCGTCAAATCACATTCATTGATCACTTAGAAAAAGCTTTGATGCGTATTGAAAATAAAACTTATGGTATTTGTCGTGTTACAGGTCGTTTAATTGATAAAGCAAGATTAAGAGCTGTACCTCATGCTACTTTAAGTTTAGAAGCAAAATTAGGTTATGTGAAAAACGCTCCTGCCTCTAATGAGCAGTAGCATTGAATAGATGATTTTAAAAAGGGGCTAGATTTCTAGCCCCTTTTTTTATAAGCGATTTTGTAATTTTTTGGCGGCTTTTTTTGCTGGTAACCAGCCCGCAAATAGTGCAATAACAATGACTAGCAATATAATAGCTAGATAGTCCTCCCACATAGGTTTCACAGGATAATAGTCAATAACAAAGGAACTGCCACCTAATTTAATTAGATGGAAACTACTTTGCAGCCAAAGAAAAATACTGGCTAAACTGCCGCCTAGTAATGCGCCTATCAATGCCATCAATCCCGATAAGATTAAAAATATTTTTTGAATATCATATGTTTGAGCACCCATGGCATTTAATATGTAAATGTCTTTTTGTTTTTCTAGCACTAACATCGTCAATGCGCCCACTAAATTAAAAGAAGCCACAATCATAATCAATGCTAAAATGGCAAAAATGATCCATTTTTCCATTTGCATAATCTTATATAAATCGGCGTTTTGTTGGTATTTGTTTTTAACAAGCACTTGGGGTCCTAGTATCTTTTGAATTTGTGCTTTAATGTCTTTTTCTTTAGCAGGTTCGACTGCCATTTCTATAGCAGAAAATTCATCTTCATGTAAATCAAACAAGTATTGAGCGAAAGCGAAATTGGTAAAAACGTATTGTTCATCAAACTCTTGTTGAACCGAAAAAGCACCCGATTCAATGGCTGTTAAATTATTGAGTTGATCTATTTTGGTGATGGCTTTACCTGATCTGCTAGCAGTATATAATTGCACAGTGTCTCCAAGCATACTTTGAGTGAGACCCAGCTTGTGCTCTACTCCAATGCCCATTATTAGAAAAGGGTTGTCGCGGTAACCAATAGCCGTTTGACCACGTTTTAGGTATTTTTTTAAATGATTAATGTGGCCGTAGGAAGTATCCACTCCTTTGATAAATGCCACGTTTTGAAAATCCCCCTTCATTAAAAGGGCTTTGTTCTCCACTACTTTACTCATAGCTGTTACACCATCTATCTTTTGTAAAGTTTGGTATTGAGCATCATGAATAGTGAAGAATTTTCCATGTGCGGGGGTCACTCTTATGTCCGAATAAAAATCGGCATATAAGCCTTTCACAATTTCTGTAAATCCATTAGAAACACTTAAAATAGTTATAAGTGCTGCAGTGCCAATAGCTATGGCCACCACACTTACCCAAGCTATAATTTGTATGGCTTGAAAAGCATACTTGCCTCTAAAATATCGCCAAGCAAATAGAAAATGCAAATTATAAGGTTTTAAAAATCTCTTCCATTTTAAACACATAATCTAATGTGTCATCTAGATAGAAATGCAATACAGGGATGCGTCTAAGCTGGTGCTTCATCGCCTCGCCTAATAACTTCTTGATCTCCCATGCTTGGGCTTGTATTTTTTTAAAACAAGCAGCTTGATCCTGCACTTGAAACAAACTGAGATAGATTCTCGCCTCCAATAAGTCAGGGGTTACTTTTACTGAACTGATCGAAACCATGCCACCATCAATGATGGTTAGGCCTAATTTTAAAAAAATATCGTTCATGGTGCTTTGAATCGCACCTGCCACTTGTTTCTGTCTTTTGCCTTCTTCCATAATCAAAATCGTTGATTCGCTGTAAAATTAGTTACTTTGCTGATTATTCTGTGGAATAGTTTTAATATGAAGAAATTTTTTCGAATCATTAGTTATATCAAGGAGTACAAAGCCTATATGGGACTGTATACCTTATTTATCTCTTTGTCCATCATTTTCAGCTTGTTTTCCTTGAGCATGTTGATTCCTTTTATGGACCTTATCTTTGGAAGTGATGAGTTGACAGGAGTGGTGAAAACGGCAACAGGCACAGGGAGCTTTAAAGATGTAATATATCATTTTCTGCAAACCACTATTGCGCAATTTGGCAAAGTGCAAGCCTTAGGTTGGATTTGTTTAGGAATCATAACAGCCGTGATATTAAAGAATTTGTTTTTGTATTTGTCTTGGTATTTTTTAGCACCCATTAGGAATGCAGTTACAAGAAAATACTCCAAGCTCCTATACGATAAAATTTTACAATTGCCGATTGGTTATTTTACCGAACAGAGAAAGGGAGATATCTTAAGTAGATCTTCAAATGATATTGCAGAACTAGAAAATTCAATTATTGGTGCTTTAGAAGGTATGATTAAAGAGCCTTTGAATATCATTGGTATTATTATTGTTTTATTCGCCATTAGTGTCAAGCTTACTTTATTTGTCTTTATCTTATTGCCACTTGCTGGTTTTGTAGTAGGAAGAATTGGAAGAAGCTTAAAAAAACAAACCAATAAAGCACAAGTTAAATGGGGTGAGATCATGAGTCAGATGGAGGAAACTTTGTCGGGATTAAGGATTATCAAGGCTTTTAATGCAGAGGGGAGAGTGAAGAAAAGTTTTTATGGTTTAATTGATGAAATCTTTTTAATAAAAAATAAAATTTTATACAGAAGAGATTTGGCATCTCCTTTATCAGAATCCTTAGGCGTTATTATTTTATGTTGCGTGTTGTGGTTCGGTGGTAAATTGGTATTAAGCGGAGAAATTTTATCGGGCAGTTCTTTTATTGGATATGTGGCTTTGTTTTCACAAATCATCAATCCTTCTAAAGCCTTATCCCAAGCAGTATATAATGTAAATAGAGGTATTGCGACTTTGGACCGTTTAAATGAAATTTTAGAAGCACCGATAGTAGTAGAAGAAGCGGCTTCTCCAATTGAGTTAAAAGGTTTCCAAGACCAAATTCAATTTAAAGATGTTCAATTTTCTTACCAGGATACAACCATTTTACATCATATCAATATTACGATCCCTAAAGGCAAAACCGTAGCGCTGGTAGGATCCTCTGGGGCGGGTAAAAGTACCTTGGCAGACTTGGTTCCTCGTTTTCATGATGTGAGTGCGGGTGAATTATTGATCGATGGTAAAAATATTAAAGATTATAGTTTGTATAGTTTGCGTCAGCAAATTAGTGTGGTCACACAAGAGCCCATTTTGTTTAATGATACCATTGCGGCTAATATTGCATTAGGTAAGCCAGATGCCACAAGAGAAGAGATTATCGAGGCTGCTAAAATTGCGAATGCCTATGATTTTATCTCAAAAAAAGAAGAAGGCTTTGATACTATCATTGGTGATAGAGGAAGCAAATTAAGTGGAGGAGAGCGCCAAAGATTGACCATTGCTAGAGCAGTATTAAAGAACCCTCCTATTTTAATTTTAGACGAAGCTACTTCAGCTTTGGATACTGAAAGTGAAAAATTAGTTCAAACAGCCATCAATAATATGATGCAAAATAGAACTTCTATTGTGATTGCACATCGTCTTTCTACCATTAGACATGCAGATGAAATTATTGTATTGCAAAAAGGAAATATTGTAGAAAGAGGAAATCATGAAACCTTGCTAGCGCAAGGCGGCTATTATAAAAAGCTGATTGAAATGCAAGAAGTAAAGTAAAATAAAGAAGGGCTAATAAAATTTAGCCCTTCTTTATTTTTTATCTATTTGATTTTTTCAATTTCGCCATCGTTTAAAATTATTCATAATTTTAAACGTCAGTAGGTGGGCTATGAAAATATAGCCCCTATTTATTTTAGTAATCGCCTAGCGTCTCTTCTAGCTGTGTTAATGCGTTGGCTAATTGTTCATCATTAGGGGCGATACCATGCCATTCATGGCCCGTTTCCATAAAGTCAACACCTTTACCCATTGTAGTTTTCATAAGAATCACAATAGGTTTGCCCTGGCCAGTTAATGATTTTGCTTTATCTAAAGTGCTTACAATTTCTTCCATATTGTGACCATCCATATGCAATACGGTCCAATTGAAAGCCTTGAATTTATCTTCTAAATTATCTAAGTTTAACACCTTGCTTAAAGGGCCGTCAATTTGTTGACCATTTACGTCGACAGTAGCAATATAATTATCTACTTTATTATGAGCCGCAAACATAATAGCTTCCCAGTTTTGGCCTTCTTGTAATTCACCATCACCATGTAAAGAATAAACAATACGATCGTCGCCATTGTATTTCTTGCTTAAAGCAGCACCGATTGCCACGCTCATACCTTGGCCTAAAGAACCACTAGCGATACGAATACCTGGTAAGTGCTCGTGTGTGGTAGGATGTCCTTGTAAGCGAGAATTGATCATTCTAAAAGTGGCTAATTCTTTTACATCAAAATAACCTGATCTTGATAATACTGAATAAAAAACAGGAGAGATATGACCATTCGATAAAAAGAATAGGTCTTCATTTTTACCATCCATTGAAAACTGGGTATCAATTTTCATGATCTTAAAATAAAGCGCAGTTAAAAAATCTGTACATCCTAATGACCCACCTGGGTGTCCACTTTGTTGAGCATGTACCATTCTAACTACATCTCTTCTTACTTGAGAGGCAATCCTTGTTAATTCAGCTGTTGACATAAACGTAAAATAATTAGGGCACAAAGATAGCAAAAAATACAGCTAAAGAATGGTAGGATTTATTAGCTTTGTGGACTCAAAAGAATGAAATATGTCGGAAGTTTTAAGTAAAATCAGTGCTGATGCTGAAAATAGCATGAAAAAAGCGATCAATCACCTTGAAATTGAATTAACAAAAATTCGTGCAGGTAAGGCCAGCCCCTCTATTTTAGAAGGTATCAATGTGGATTATTATGGCACACCTACTCCTATTAGTCAGGTAGCCAATGTGCAGGTGTTAGATAGTAGAACACTTAGTATACAACCTTGGGAAAAAAACATGTTGGCTTTGATAGAGCGTTCTATTATGGCAGCTAATATTGGCATTACGCCACAAAACGATGGTATTCAAATTCGTTTATTTACACCTCCATTAACAGAAGAACGCCGTAAGGAATTAGTGAAAAAGGCAAATGGAGAAGGTGAAAACAGTAAGGTGGCAATACGTAATATCCGCCGTGATCATATCGAGCAAGTGAAAAAGCAACAAAAAGACGGAGCGAGTGAAGATGCTTGTAAAGGTGCAGAAGAGACTATCCAAGGTTTAACAGACAAGTATATTGCACAAGTTGAAAAACACTTAGAAGCAAAAGACAAAGAAATTATGACGATCTAGTTTTTGCTCTATTTGCAATAAATACACCTAATAAAATAACACCCATCCAAACAAATTGCAAGGGTGTTATTTTTTCCCCATACCATAATCCCCAAACCACAGCTACAATAGGGATACCATACGTTACAAGGGATCCAAAAATGATACCTGCGTTTTTAACTAGGTAGTAAAATAAAATAGAAGCCATAGAAGTGCCCATGATACCTAATACGGTGCTGGCAAATGTAGCGTGAATAATCAAGTGATCATGAAAATTATGGTTAAAATAACCAGTAAAATAAAGCACTGCAGCACTAGGAATAATTAAAAAAGCAAAAGCTACAGAGGCAATATGAAGGGAGCTGATATGCTGCAAGTACCTGCCTACAGAATTCACATTAATGCCATATAATAAAGTAGCAATGAGTACTAGGCCTGCATAAGATAAATTATGCAAACTCATATCCTTGCCAGCTGCAAATAAAAAGCTAAGGCCTACAAAGCCAATAATAATACCCAATACTTTTATAAAGCTGGTTTGTACTTTATAAAAAATCACGCCCACAATGATAGTAAACAATGGGGTGAGTGAATTTAAAATACCTGCTAGGGCACTATCAATTTGCGTCTCAGCGATGCAAAACAAATATGCAGGAATGAAATTGCCAATTACCCCCGATAAAATGACCAAACCCATTTTTTCTTTGGGGATTTTGGAAAAAGAGCGGATAGCAAAAGGGAGCAAAATGAGGCCAGCAGAAAGCATTCTTAAGGAAGCCACTTGGTATGGGCTAAATGCTCTCAAACCCTCTTTCATAAGAATAAAGGAGCTGCCCCAAACAAGGGATAATAGTGCAAAAACTAGCCAGTTGGTCCACTTTTGATGCATGGGTTTCAATTTTGAACAAAGATGCCCATTTTTGCCTTAAAAATGGATAAATTCTTGTTTCTTTGTAACTATGAGTCAGCACACTAATTATTCGATAAAAGTAGACCAGTTTGAAGGCCCTTTTGATTTATTACTTTTCTTTATTGAGAGAGACGAGATGGATATTTACAATATTCCTATCACTAAAATCATACAGGACTTCTTGGACTATATCCATGAACAGGATAAATTGAATATTGAATTAAGTAGTGAGTTTATCTTATTTGTATCCACTTTGATGCGTATCAAAGCAAAATTGCTATTACCTAGAAAAGAAGTAGATGCTGCTGGAAATGAAATTGACCCTAGACAGGAATTAATCGACAAGATATTAGAGTATAAGCGTTATAAAGAAGCCGCTACCCAAATGGCAGACTTAGAAAACCTAAGGATGCTAATGGTTAAGCGTGGCAATATACAACAAGAAATGTCTTTGGTAGGCGAAGAAGCGGCAGAAGGTACTGAGTTGCAAACGGTGACACTCTTTAAATTGATGAAGTCATTTGAGAAAGTAATGACACGCTTGCAAGATCGCCAATCAGCTAAGCCAGTACATACGGTGGTTAGATATAACTACACAATGGAAGGCAGTAGAGAGCATTTGTTAAAATTGGTAGAAGGCGAAAAAACAGTTTCTTTCGAGAAGGTATTTGATATCTGTGAAGACAGAGTACATGCTTTATTCTTATTCTTATCTATGTTAGAATTAGCGCAACAAAAATACATGAAGTTGCTAGTGGGTGAGGGTAAAAATAATTTCATCATTGAATGGAATGAAAATCGCGAGGACGATTTGGAGCCAGGACATGTAGATACTTTTGATTCTTACGAAACCAAGATGGATTTAGACGCATTCAAAGATGATAATAACAATCTGAGTGAGAACGAAGCTGATTTTGATCCTAGCTTAAATTAATTCTGATACAATAGTTTGTCCTAGTAATGCTTTTACAGCATCGGCGATGGCTTGTGCATCATAGTGGCACTCATGATGTAATTCTTTCAAACTACCATGTTCAATAATCGCGTCTGGTATGCCTAGAATAGTTACTTGTGCTTGATAGCCATGTGTATTCATAAATTCTAGAATTGCAGCTCCAAAGCCACCTACCACCGTTGCGTCTTCCACAGTAACAA
>Ga0228701_1000272_pt1 | contig 46808 bp, 48 predicted proteins | sample McNCre117_Aug_MG_2_FD_178017 | JGI IMG/M metagenome (GOLD analysis project Ga0228701, IMG submission 178017) | Freshwater microbial communities from McNutts Creek, Athens, Georgia, United States - 11-17_Aug_MG | ecosystem: Environmental > Aquatic > Freshwater > Creek | place: USA: Georgia... | reverse complement strand
AAATGAACTTCCACCGTGACGGCGGGCGCTTGCAAACCCAAGAGTGCACGGCTGTGAATTAAAGCGAGCGTCATAAAACGTCTTTTGGGTGGTGTGTCCCCATTGCGGGGCACGTAATACAAAGTGACGCACCAACTGGGTGCGCGAAAATGGGTGAGTCGTCAGACTACTGCATCACTTTGGGTCTTGGTTTTAGTGAAAAACGCGCATTTGTGGATTTCAACGTTGGCACGGACCCTGCTAAGTAGATGTATCCCTCGTAATTGTTTCAATGGAGAAAACTATGAACATCAAATCAAAAATCGTGTTGGCCCTCTTGGCTACATCTTCTGCTGCCTTCGCGCAAACAGCGCCTGCTGCACCTGAAGTGACTTACAACGTGGGCGTGGTGAGCCAATACCGTTACCGCGGCATTGCACAAACCAAAGGTGATGCGGCGTTGCAAGGCGGTGCTGATTACGCTAACGCCAATGGCTTCTACGCTGGCGCTTGGGGTTCGACCATCAAGTGGATCAAGGATGCCGCCAATACAGGTCATGCTGGCGAAACCAAAGGCCCAGTTGAGTTGGACCTCTACGGTGGTTACAAATTTGAAGCCGCTGGCTTGGGTTTTGACGTGGGCTATTTGCGTTACCAATACTTGGGTAACACGTTGAAGAACAGCACAGCAACTCCTGCTGGCCCTTATGTGAACGCCAACACAGACGAAGTCTACGGTGCAGCCACTTATGGCGTGACCACCTTGAAGTACTCGTACGCAGCTTCTGACTTGTTTGGTTACACCAACTCCAACGGCAGCACGTACTGGGACTTGAGCGCCACGTATGACTTGGGCCAAGGCTATTCATTGGTGCCCCACGCCGGTCGCCAAGTGGTGAAAAACCACGACATCAACAGCTACACCGACGTGGCTTTGACCTTGAACAAAGACCTCGGCGATGGCTTGTCAGCTAGCGTTGCTGCCATTCGTACAAACCGCAAAGGCGACGGCAACTTCGCTTCTAACTTGACAAGCTACGACACAGCGAAAAACACCTTGGTCGTGGGCGTTAAGTACGGTTTCTAAATTTAGTTAATCGTCTTCTCTAGGAGCAACCATGAAACTCATCACCGCCATCATCAAACCCTTCAAGCTGGACGAGGTCCGTGAAGCCCTCTCTCAGATTGGGGTGCAAGGCATCACTGTGACGGAAGTCAAAGGCTTCGGTCGCCAAAAAGGACACACCGAGTTGTATCGCGGCGCTGAGTACGTGGTTGACTTCTTGCCCAAGGTGAAGCTCGAAGCAGCGGTCGACGCTGAACACGTTGATCGCGCCATCGAGGCGATTGAAGGTTCTGCCCGTACCGGAAAAATCGGCGACGGCAAGATTTTTGTTTACGACTTAGAACAAGTTGTTCGCATCCGTACCGGCGAGACCGGACCCGAAGCACTTTAAGAAAGAAGAATCATCATGACTAAACTTTTCGCCTATTTGGCCATAGGCGCTGGCTTCCTGTTGTCTGGAAGCGCCGTTTTGGCCCAAGCTGCCCCCGAAGCAGCCGCTGCAGTTGCCGCCATTCCTAACAAGGGCGACACCGCATTCATGACGATCTCCACCTTGTTGGTGATCTTGATGACCATCCCCGGTTTGGCTTTGTTCTACGGTGGCTTGGTGCGCAGCAAAAACATGCTGTCTGTGTTGATGCAAGTCTTTGTAGTGAGCTCACTCATCTACGTGTTGTGGACGATTTACGGTTACACCGTTGCCTTCACCGGTGGTTCGCCCTTCTTTGGCGGCTTTGATAAGTTGTTCTTCAAAGGCATCACGCCTGACTCCATTGCTGCTACGTTCAGCAAAGGCGTGGTGATTCCTGAGTTCACTTTCGCGGCGTTCCAAGCCACTTTTGCTGCCATCACTTGCACCTTGATCGTGGGCTCATTCGCTGAGCGCGCCAAGTTTTCGGCTGTGTTGTTGTTCTGCGTGTTGTGGTTCACATTCAGCTACCTGCCTGTTGCACACATGGTTTGGTATTGGGACGGCCCTGACGCCATCACCGACGCTGCTAGCTTGGAAACTGTGACGGCCGCTGCTGGCTGGTTGTGGGCCAAGGGTGCGTTGGACTTCGCTGGCGGTACTGTGGTGCACATCAACGCTGCGGTGGCTGGTTTGGTCGGTGCGTACGTGATCGGCAAGCGCGTTGGTTACGGTAAAGAGTCCATGGCACCTCACAGCCTGACATTGACCATGGTTGGCGCGTCTCTCTTGTGGGTGGGTTGGTTCGGTTTCAACGCTGGTTCTAACCTCGAAGCCAACGGCGTCGCAGCCCTCGCTTTTGTGAACACCTTGGTGGCCACTGGCGCAGCAACTATCGCTTGGATTGCCGGTGAAGCCATGGCGAAAGGCAAAGCTTCAATGTTGGGTGCAGCCTCAGGTGCGGTGGCTGGCTTGGTGGCCATCACGCCAGCTTGCGGTTTCGTGGGCCCTATGGGTGCCATCGTGATCGGTTTGGTGGGTGGCTTTGGCGGCTTGTGGGGTGTCAACGGTTTGAAACGCCTCTTGGGCGCTGACGACTCACTCGACGTGTTCGGCGTGCACGGTGTCTGCGGTATCTTGGGTGCGTTGTTGACCGGCGTGTTTGCAGCCCCCTCCCTCGGCGGTACCGGCGTGTTTGACTACGTGGCCAATGCGGTCAACCCTGACTACTCCATCGTCGACCAAGTCATCATCCAAGCGACGGCTGTGGGTACCACCATCCTCTGGTCCGCTGTGGTCTCTGTGGTGGCCTACAAATTGGTCGACATGGTCTTGGGCTTGCGTGTGACAGAAGAAGAAGAGCGCGAAGGCCTCGACATCAGCTCACACGGCGAATCGGCCTACCACCGTTAATTTTTCAAGTACTTCAAGTTTTCCTTGGACTTCACAGCCCGCCTCCCCGGCGGGCTTTTTTGTGGGCGAACGATTTTTGACAGGCCTGTGCAAAAAATTCAAAACTCGCCGCAGGGCCAGCGGCTACCATGGTGGCCATGCAAGACACGCTGCAACACACCCTCCAAGATTTCACCCGTCGCATTCTTCATGCCTCTCAAACCGGCCAGCCTTTGCGCTTGCGTGGTGGTGGCACCAAAGACTTTTTAGGCCAAGCGCTGCAAGGCGAGGTGCTCGACACCCGCGCCTACAGCGGCATCTTGAGCTATGAACCGAGCGAGTTGGTCATTACCGTGCGCGCGGGCACACCGTTGGCCGAGGTGGAGGCTGCTTTGGCTGAGAAGGGCCAGAGCTTTGCTTTCGAACCGCCGCACTTCTCAGCAGGGCGGCTCGACGCCTTGGGCGAAGGCGCCACGATTGGCGGCATGGTGGCTGCGGGCTTGAGTGGCCCCTCGCGCGCCAGCGTGGGCACGGTGCGCGACTTTGTGTTGGGTGCACGTGTCATCAACGGCAAAGGCGAGCACCTCACCTTTGGCGGCCAAGTGATGAAGAACGTGGCGGGCTACGACGTGTCGCGTTTGTTGGCCGGTAGCTGGGGCCAGTTGGGCCTCATCACCGAGGTGTCGTTGAAGGTGTTGCCTGTGGCACCCGGTGAAGCCACCTTGGTCTGCGCGGGTGTTAGCCAAGCGCAAGCCTTGAAACTCATCAACCAATGGGGCGGCCAGCCGCTGCCCTTGAACGCCAGTGCGTGGGTGTACGACACCACCGCTAATCCGGCGCAAGATTTTTTCTTCGTGCGTTTGCGCGGTGCAGTCGCCGCGGTTGATGCCGCTGTGACCAAGATGAGCGCCGATGTGCAAGCCTTGGGCGCACAGGTGACGCGCATGAACCCGCAAGACGTGGCCGACGACTGGCACGCCAGCGGCGAGCAAACCCTCGATTTTTTCAAAGCGCAGAGCGAACACGCTTGTTTGTGGCGCCTGAGCGTGCCGCAAACCGCACCCGTGTTGGATGTCCGCGTGAACGGCGAAGCGTGTGCGCAATACATTGAGTGGCATGGTGCGCAGCGTTGGTTGTGGGCGCCGGCATCGGCCGCAAGCCAAGTGCGCGAAGCGGCGGTGAAGGCCGGTGGCCACGCGACGTTGTTTCGCACCAGCAGCGCGCATGGTGACGCCGACAAACAGGTGGGCGTGTACACGCCGCTCAATGACGTGCAACAGCGCATTCAAAACGAACTCAAAAAACAATTTGACCCAGCGGGCATCTTCAACCCCGGTCGCGTCTAAAGAACAAAGCCTCACATGCAAACCAACCTGGCCCCTCAATACGTCGGCACGCCCGAGGGCGAACAAGCCGAAGCCATTTTGCGCAAGTGCGTGCACTGCGGTTTTTGCACGGCGACGTGCCCCACGTACCAACTGCTGGGCGACGAACTCGACGGTCCACGCGGACGCATTTATTTGATGAAGCAAGTGTTTGAAGGTGCCACGCCCACGCGTGCCACGCAACAACACTTGGACCGCTGCCTCACCTGCCGCAACTGCGAAAGCACTTGCCCCAGCGGCGTGCAATACGGCCACTTGGTGGACGTGGGCCGCAAAGTGGTGGACGCGCAAGTGCCGCGCCCTGTGGGCGAGCGCCTCATGCGTTGGGCTTTGAAAGAAGGCCTCACTTCGCCGTTGTTTGCGCCCGCCATGAAGCTCGGTCAAGCCGTGCGCGGCGTGCTGCCCGCCAAACTCAAAGCCAAAGTGCCTGCACCCCAAACCGCCGAGCGCAACGGCGTGGTGTGGCCGACGCAAACCCATGCCCGCAAAGTGCTCATGCTGGCTGGCTGCGTGCAGCCCGCCATGTTGCCCAACATCAACACCGCCACCGCGCGCGTGTTGGACGCCGCCGGCATTCAAACCATCGTCGCACCCGAAGCGGGCTGCTGCGGTGCAGTGAAATTTCACCTGAACGACCAAGACGGTAGCTTGGTGCAAATCCGCGCCAACATCGACGCGTGGTGGCCGTTTGTCGAACAAGGCGTGGAAGCGATTGTGATGAACGCCTCCGGCTGCGGTGTGATGGTCAAAGACTACGGCCATGTGCTCAAAGACGATGCGGCTTACGCGGCCAAAGCCAAACGCATCAGCGAACTCACGCAAGACTTGAGCGAGTTGTTGCCCGACCTCGTGCCGTTGCTTCAGCCCAAACTGAATGCGGCGGCGGTGAAAGCGGCGGGCGCACAGGCCTACCACCCACCTTGCACCTTGCAACACGGCCAAAAACTCAAAGGTGGTGTGGAGCAACACATGGCGTCTTTGGGGTTCTCGATCCAAGTGGCCAACAACGAGTCGCACCTGTGCTGCGGCTCGGCGGGCACGTACAGCGTGCTGAATCCCGACATCAGCTACACCTTGCGTGACCGCAAGCTGGGCAACCTAGATGCGCTCCAACCCAAAGCCATTCTGAGTGCCAACGTGGGCTGCATCACCCATTTGCAAAGCGGTACCGATGTGCCGGTGAAGCACTGGGTGGAAGTGTTGGACGCGGCGTTGAATTAAGCCGCTAACGCGGCTTCAATGTCTTTCGCCAGCTTGGCTGGCGCATCCATCGACGCATAGCGTTTGAGCACGCGCCCGTCTTTGCCCACCAAGAATTTGGTGAAGTTCCACTTGATCGCTTCGCTGCCCAAGATGCCGGGTGCTTCGGCTTTGAGCCACTTGAACAACGGGTGCGCGTGGTCGCCATTCACGTCTACTTTTTCCATCATCGTGAAGCTCACGCCGTAGTTGCGTTGGCAAAACGCGCCGATCTCGGCGTTGCTGCCTGCGTCTTGCGCGCCAAACTGGTTGCACGGAAAACCGATCACGGCAAGACCGCGTGGGCCGTAGGTTTTGTGCAGCTCTTCCAAGCCTTCAAATTGCGGTGTGAAGCCACAGGCGCTGGCAGTGTTGACGATGAGCAGCACTTGGCCCTGCAAGTCTGCCAGTGAGATAGACGCGCCGTCAATGCGATGGGCCGTGAAGTCTTTGAGCGAGGTCATGGGTGGGTCTCCTTCGGGGTGTGCGCGTGCGATGCCAATAACGCTGCCAGCACAATCATGCCGCCGCCCAAGCCTACGCGCCATGTGAGCGCAGAAGCCCCTAGTGCCACCGAGGACACGCTGGCGAACACCACTTCAGACATCATCACCATGGCGGTGGTGTGCGCGCTCAAACGTGCGGCACCGTATTGCAGTGTGAAGTTGGAGGCCAAGAACGCCACGCTCAGGCCCAACACCCAAGGCGTCCACGTGGCTACAAGTTCCTGCACAGAGGCGAGGCCTAGCCATGCTGTGAACGCCGAGAAGCTGGCGACATCCATCGGTGTTTCAAAAACCGTGGGGATGATGCCCCACGTCGTGGCCAGTAGCGCACAGGCCACCGCCATCAAAGCGCCGCCAGCAAACATCGCAACCATGCGCGACGACTCGGGCGTGTGTTGCAAACGCAGCAACCAAATATTGGTCAACGCAAAACAAAAGCCTGCGAGCAGTGCCAGCACATCGGCCAAATCTTGCGGCAGCGGCCAGGGCGACTCTGGCGTTTTAAGCACCAACACCACGCCGAGCAAGGCCAAAGACAAGCGCATCAGTGCGCCGCGTGTGGGCCGCTCACCCAAAAGCCACCACGCAAGCAACAACGACCATGTGGGCATCAGATAAAACAGCAACACCACGCGCACCACATCACCGGTGGCCACCGCCCAGTTGAAGCCGACATTGGTGAGGCCAGAGGCGGCCATGAGCCACCAGAGTTGGGGGTGTTGTTTGAAGTGTGTCCAGCCTGAAGGGCTGATGAAACTCAGCACCACCGTCGCCAAGGTGAAGACACCCGCCGTGGCCCATAAAGGGTGAAGACCTTGCGCGTCCAGTGCACGTAGAGGGAACCAAGACAGACCCCACACCAATGCATTGAGGACCAAGGCCAACACGGCCAGCACAGGGCGTGTCATGTGCGTGGTGCGTGCACGGGGTTAACCGTGCAAATCGTCGTTGCGCGCGATGTGCATCAAGCGCGCCAATTCTTCACGGTGGTGTTTGTGGTTGTGCTCGTGCCAGAGTTTGATCAGCCACATCACATAGCCCACCAATACACCAAAGGCGGTGATGGCACCAAAAGCGCTCAGGCCCATGCCGGTGCTGAAGGTGTACAAAAAGCCGAGGCCCAAAATGCACAACTGCTCGTTCAGGTTTTGTACGGCGATGGAACGGCCTGCGCCCATGAGGTTGTGGCCACGGTGTTGCAACAGCGCGTTCATCGGCACGACCAAGAAGCCACCCAAACCACCCAAAATGATGAGGAAGGGCACAGCCACCCACAGGGTGTCGATGAAGTTCATGGCCACCACAAAGCAACCCATGGCAATGCCCAGCGGCATGAGGCGTGTGGCATGGTCGAGGCGCATTTTCATTGACGCCACCACGGCACCGACGGCGGTGCCAATCGCCACCACGCCCACCAAGCTCGACGCTTGGGTGGTGGTGTAGCCCAAAGCCGCAGCGCTCCACGCCAACACGATGTAGCGCAAGTTGCCGCTCACGCCCCAAAACAAGGTGGTGGTGGCGAGTGAGATCTGTCCCAGCTTGTCGTGCCACAGGCGTCGGTTGCAATGCCAAAAGTCGGGCACCAGCACCCACAGGTTGTGCAACATGCTTTTGCCTTCATCCAAACGCATGGGGATGAGAGCAGCACCTGTGTAGGGAATGCGTTTGTTGAACCAAGCGGCCAAGGCATACAAAGGAATCAGCAAACAAATCGCGGCTTCGGCCGATGTGTCAACGCCGGTGGTGACGAATGGCAAATCAATCGAGAGCAAGAGTGACGACAAATTGGGTCCCACCAACTGCCCACCCAACAACACGCCCAAGATGATGGAACCAATCGTCAAGCCTTCAATCCAGCCGTTGGCTTTGACCAGTTGAGACGCTGGCAGCAGCTCGGTCAAGATGCCGTACTTGGCGGGTGAATATGCCGCAGCGCCCAAGCCCACCACCGCGTAGGCGAGCAAGGGGTGCACACCAAACAACATCATCAGACAACCCACCACTTTGATGGTGTTGCTCATGAGCATGACTTCGCCTTTCGGTCGCGCATCGGCAAAGGCGCCCACAAAGGGCGCGAGCACCACATAAAACAAAGCAAACATGGGCACCAATGCGGCGCGTTGCCACTCGGGTGCGCCATCGGTTTTGAGGAGTTCTACGGCTGTGACGAACAGTGCGTTGTCGGCCAGCGAGCTGAAAAACTGCGCCGACATGATGGTGTAAAAACCGCGCTTCATGGGTAGGTCTGGCAGGTGTGCAGCGGGCTGCGCACCTGTTGTTTCTTCTTTCTTCTTGAACTACCCAAGGTTATATCACGCGGGTGCCACAATACCGGCCATGCCTCGCCCGATTCAAGCCATTGTTCACTCCGACGCTTTGCGCCACAACTTGACCCGCATGCGCGCCGCGGCCCCCGACGCTCGCGTGTGGGCGGTCGTCAAAGCCAATGCGTATGGCCACGGCATTGAGCGCGTGTTTGAAGGTTTGCGTGGTGCCGATGGTTTTGCGTTGTTAGACCTCGATGAGGCGCAACGCTTGCGCAGCTTGGGCTGGCGCGGCCCCGTGCTGTTGCTGGAAGGTGTGTTTGAAGCGCGCGACTTGGAGCTGTGCTCGCGCCTTGACCTGTGGCACACCGTGCATTGCGACGAGCAAATTGACATGCTCAGCCGCCACAAAACACAAGTGCCGCATCGGGTATTCCTCAAAATGAACAGTGGTATGAACCGCTTGGGTTTCACGCCCACACGGTTTCGTTCGGCGTGGACGCGGTTGAACCAACTGCCGCAAGTGGATGAGATTTCTTTGGTCACGCATTTCAGTGACGCTGATGGCGCCAAAGGCATTGCCGAACAAATGCGCGTGTTCGCCAAAACAACCGAAGACTTACCCGGCGAGCGCAGCACCTGCAACAGCGCAGGGCTGTTGCGACACGCCAGCGACGCCACGGTGGCCGCCGATTGGGTGCGCCCGGGCATCGCGCTGTATGGCAGCGCCCCCGATTTTCCTGAGCGCAACATCGCGCAATGGGATTTGCAACCCACCCTCAGTTTGCGCAGCCGAATCATTGCCACGCAAACGCTGCAAGCGGGCGACGCCGTGGGCTACGGATCGTCATTCACAGCGGATGCGCCCATGCGCATTGGCATCGTGGCCTGTGGTTACGCGGATGGCTACCCGCGCCATTGCCCCACGGGCACACCTGTGTTGGTCGATGGTGTGCGCACCCGTACTTTGGGCCGCGTGAGCATGGACATGATCGCGGTAGACCTCAGCCCCTGCCCGCAAGCTGGCTTTGGCAGCGAAGTCACGCTCTGGGGCAAAGCCGGCAACGGCACCGTGTTGCCGATTGATGACGTGGCCCAAGCCGCAGGCACCGTGGGCTACGAGCTGATGTGCGCGGTGTCGGGGCGCGTGGGCTTCACCCTAGACTGATCGCGCAAAACACTGGCTATTTATCCAGTATTATCTGGGTATGGCCAAAGACAAAACCCAATACACCTGTACCGATTGCGGCGGCATCAGCGCTAAGTGGCTGGGCAAATGCCCTTCGTGCGGCGCGTGGAATACGCTGATTGAAAGCGCGGTTGAAACTGCCGCCGCTACCAAAAACCGCTACGCCGGCATGGCGGCCTTGGCCCCCGCTTCTGAAGTGGCCGTGCTCTCCGACATCGAAGCGCAAGACGTGGCGCGCACGCCCACCGGTCAAGACGAGCTGGACCGCGTGTTGGGCGGTGGCATGGTTGAAGGTGGCGTGGTGTTGATCGGCGGCGATCCCGGGATTGGCAAGTCCACGCTGTTGTTGCAAGCGATGGACGGCTTGCAGCGCAGCGGCATGAGCACCTTGTATGTGACGGGCGAAGAGTCGGGTGCGCAAGTCGCCTTGCGCTCACGCCGTTTGGGTTTGGACCATTCTCAAGTGCAAGTGCTGGCCGAAACTCAGCTTGAAAAAGTCTTGGCCACGGTCGACAAACTGCAGCCCGCTGTGGTGGTGATGGACTCCATCCAAACCGTGTATTCCGATCAACTTACCAGCGCGCCGGGTTCGGTGGCGCAGGTGCGCGAATGTGCGGCGCACCTCACACGCATGGCCAAGTCCACGGGCACGGCAGTCGTATTGGTGGGCCATGTCACCAAAGAGGGCGCACTCGCTGGCCCGCGTGTGCTGGAGCACATGGTGGACACGGTGCTCTACTTTGAAGGCGACACGCATTCTTCGTACCGTCTGGTGCGTGCCATCAAAAATCGCTTTGGTGCAGTCAATGAAATTGGCGTCTTCGCTATGACCGAAAAAGGGTTGAAAGGCGTCAGCAACCCGAGCGCTATTTTCTTGAGCCAACACACCGAGCCTGTGCCCGGCAGCTGTGTGTTGGTCACACTCGAAGGTACGCGGCCCATGTTGGTCGAGGTGCAAGCTTTGGTCGATACCGGTGGCCCATCGCCCCGCCGCTTGAGCGTGGGCTTGGACCGTGATCGCTTGGCGATGTTGTTGGCTGTGCTGCACCGCCATGCAGGCGTGGCGTGCATGGACCAAGATGTGTTTGTCAACGCGGTGGGCGGCGTGCGCATCAGCGAACCGGCGGCGGACTTGTCGGTGTTGTTGTCCATTCAAAGCAGCTTGCGCGGCAAGCCGCTGCCCCAAGGCTTCATCGCGTTTGGTGAAGTCGGCTTGGCGGGCGAGGTGCGCCCCGCGCCACGTGGGCAAGAGCGCTTGAAAGAGGCGGCTAAGCTGGGCTTCAGCGTGGCCATCATCCCCAAAGCGAATGCACCTAAGAAGCCGATTGAAGGCCTAAAGGTGCATGCCGTGGAGCGGGTGGATGAGGCGATGGCGTTGGTGCGCGAGCTGGGGTAACGCTCTTTGCGCTAGGTAAAAGCCACGTCAAAGGTGCCGCAGAGCCTGAGACAATTCAAGGCATGAACTTTCAACGATATTTGGTGCCCATCGGCACCGTGGGCCTGACGGCTTGGGCTTGGCAAACCTTGGGCTGGATGGGCATTGCCTTGGTGGTCACCGGCGGTGTGATGTGGCTGCTCTTGTATTTCACGCGTTTGGTGCAAATCATGAAGCGGGCCAGCAACCGTCCGATTGGCTTTGTCGACAGCGCCGTCATGCTCAATGCCAAGCTCAAAGCAGGCGTGAGCCTGATGCACGTCATCGCCATGACCCGCGCTTTGGGGCAAGCAGAGACCGAAAAAGGCGCTCAGCCCGAAGTGTTCAGCTGGCGCGATGGCAGCCAATCGGTGGTGCGTTGCGTGTTTATGCAGGGCAAGCTGCAAAGCTGGACTTTGGATCGCCCCTTCCAAGCCACTGACGTCGAGCCCGTAAGCCACGCCGCCAACGACTAAAATGAACCATTACGCCAAACTAGGCAACAACAACCTCTGTGCAAAGGAAATCTCATGAGCGTGCTCCCTCCCTCCATGTCTGACCGTGACGGCAAAATCTGGATGGACGGCCAGATGGTCGATTGGCGCGACGCCAAGATCCACGTGTTGAGCCACACCTTGCACTATGGCTGCGGCGCCTTCGAAGGCGTGCGCGCTTACAAAACCGAGCAAGGCACAGCGATCTTCCGCTTGCAAGAGCACACCGACCGCCTGTTCAACAGCGCCAAGATCTTGCGCATGAACATGCCCTTTACCAAAGAGCAACTCAACGATGCACAACGTGCGGTTGTGCGTGAAAACAACTTAGAAAGCGGGTACCTGCGCCCCTTGGTGTGGATCGGCGACAAGAAGCTGGGCGTCAGCCCCAAAGGCAACGACATCCATGTGATGGTCGCTGCATGGACCTGGGGCGCGTACCTTGGCGAAGAAGGCATGAAGCGCGGCATCCGTGTCAAAACCAGCAGCTACACCCGCCACCACGTCAACATCACCATGACGCAAGCCAAGGCGGTGAGCAACTACACCAACTCCATCTTGGCCAACATGGAAGTGACCGATGAAGGTTACGACGAAGCCCTGTTGCTCGACACCTCCGGCTTTGTGTCTGAAGGCGCTGGCGAAAACATCTTCGTCGTCAAAGACGGCGTGATCTACACCCCCGACTTGTCGGCTGGCGCCTTGAACGGCATCACCCGCAACACCGTGTTCCACATCGCCAAAGATTTGGGCCTTGAGATTGTGCAAAAGCGCATCACGCGCGACGAGGTGTACATCTCTGACGAAGCCTTCTTCACCGGCACCGCTGCTGAGGTGACGCCAATTCGTGAACTCGACCGCATCCAATTGGGCGCTGGCAGCCGCGGCCCAATCACCGAGAAAATTCAAACCGCGTTCTTTGACATCGTCAACGGCCGCAATCCCAAGTACGCACACTGGCTGACAAAGGTTTAAAAAATGAGCAACACCGTTGAACTCTTGGCCAAAGATTTGAATGGCAATGGCGGCGTGTATTGCCCCAGCGCTAAAGCTGACATGAAACTCTGGAACAGCCACCCCAAGGTGTACTTGGATGTGGCCAGCACGGGCGAAGCCAAGTGCCCTTACTGCGGCACCGTGTACAAACTCAAAGCCGGCGAGCACGTTGGCGGCCACCACTAAAAACGCGCTCATCATTGCGCCCCAATGGATTGGGGATGCGGTGATGACCGAGCCCTTGCTGCGTCGCTTGACTGCGCGCGGCGAGCGCCTCACCGTCGCTGCCTTGCCTTGGATTGCACCCGTTTACCGGGTCATGCCTGGTGTGGCAGAGGTGATTGAAATGCCGTTCAAACACGGCGGCTTGCAGCTGATGGGGCGCATCAAACTCGCCAACCAATTGCGCGGCAAGTTTGATGTGGCCTATGTGTGCCCCAACTCGTTGAAGAGTGCGTTGTTGCCTTGGATGGCTGGCATCGCCAAACGTGTGGGCTACACCGGCGAAATGCGTTTTGGCCTGTTGACCGACCGCTTAGACAACCCCGATACCGAGGAGCGTCCACCCATGGTGGAGTGGTACGCCGCGTTGAGCTTGGTGGGGCAAACTCGCACAGGTCCTATGAAGTTGGTCGGCGATTTGCGCCCTGTGCTCAAGGCGGGTGTGGGGGTGTTGGACCAAGCGCTTGAAGAGCTGGCCACGCACATGCCCACGCTGCCGACGTTGGCCAAGCACAGCTATGTGGTGTTTGCGCCCGGTGCTGAATACGGTCCCGCCAAACGTTGGCCTGCCAAACACTTTGCGGAGTTGGCCAGCAAGATTGATCGCCCTGTGTTTTTGTTGGGCTCCAACAAAGAGTTCGATATCTGTCAAGAAATCGCGACCACGGCTAACGCGGCCAAGCCTGGCCACTGTTTTAACTTGGCAGGGCAAACCAACCTCATGCAAGCCTTTGCGCTCATTGCCCACGCGCACCGCGTGGTGAGCAACGACTCTGGCCTCATGCACGTCGCGGCAGCCTTTGGCGTTCCGCAAGTGGCGGTGTTCGGCTCGTCCAGCCCCGAGCACACGCCACCCTTGAACGAACGCGCACGCGTGGTGTGGCTGCGTGTGGATAAAAACTACCAACCACCGTTGGCATGCTCGCCTTGTTACGAACGCACGTGCCCGTTGGGCCACACGCGTTGTTTAGAGGATGTGGCGGCTGAGCGGGTGTATCGATTGCTTTGAGAGAGCCGGTGTGATGCAACTCAATACCATGCTCGGTACACGACATTCTTTGATTCAAGCCCCCATGGCGGGCGTACAAGACAGCAGTTTGGCACTGGCCGTGAGCGCTGCTGGCGGCTTAGGCTCCCTACCCGCAGCGATGCTGGATGCGCAAAACTTGCGACGTGAATTGCAAGTGCTGCAAAGCAGTGGCTTGCCGTACAACGTGAATTTCTTTTGCCATCAAACACCAGCGCATACGGCAGAAGCCGAATCGAAGTGGCAGACGGCCTTGCAGCCTTACTACCAAGAGTTTGGCATTGACCCATCAGCCATTCCCGCTTCAGCCGGGCGTCGTCCGTTTGATGAGGAGATGGCCGAAGTCTTAGAAGAGTTCTCCCCCACGATGGTGAGTTTTCACTTTGGACTTCCGAGCAAGCCTTTGCTCTTGCGTGTCAAAGCCCGTGGCTCATTTGTGGCGTCGTCCGCCACCACCTTAAATGAAGCGCTCTGGTTGGTGGCCAATGGGGCAGATGGCGTGATTGCGCAAGGGCTAGAGGCGGGAGGGCATCGCGGGCATTTCTTAGACCGTGATGTGTCACAGCAATCCAACACGCTTGAGTTGCTCCAGCTGCTGATGCCGCACATTCACGTGCCCATCATTGCGGCGGGCGGCATTGCCGATGCACAAGGCGTGCATGCCGCCATGTCTGCAGGCGCTGCGGCGGTGCAAGTGGGCACGTCATTTTTGCTGTGCCACGAAGCCAAAACCAGTCCGTTGCATCGTGCGCGTTTGCGCGATGTGCATGCACCGACGGCGCTGACCAATTTGTTCACGGGTGGATTGGCACGTGGCATGTTCAACCGCGTGATGCGCGAGATCGGCCCTCAAAACGCAGAAGCGCCCGCATTCCCGATGGCCACGCAAAGCATTGCCCCGTTGCGTGCAAAAGCCGAAGCGAATCAACGCGACGATTTCACGCCTCTGTGGTCAGGCATGAACCGCGCTGGGTGTGCTGAATGCTCTGCGGCTGAAATGGTGCATCAATTGGCCGCAGCTTTTTCAAGCTAATTCAGGCGGGCAGCACCACCACAAACCGCGCGCCACCACCTTCGCGGTCTTCGCAATGCACGCTACCACCATGGCGCTGAACGATGGATTTCACCAGCGACAGGCCTAAGCCCACGCCGCCTTCGCGCTCACTGGCGCCAGGCAAGCGATAAAACGGTTCAAAGATGCGTTCACGCAAATCCGGTGGCACGCCTGGCCCGCGATCACAAACGCACAAGCGCACCCAATCACCTTGGGCACCAGAGAGCGTGGAGAGTTGCACCTCAATGTCCGAAGTGCTGTAGCGCCGTGCGTTCTCAAGCAAGTTGCGCAGCACGCGACGCAGCAACTTGGCCACGCCCGGCACAACGATGCTGTGTGGGTCAAAGCCGAGTTCCAAGTGCGCATCAATGCGTGCGCATTCTTCGCTGGCGAGGCCGGTCAAATCAACGGGCTCGACGGTGCCTAAATCGGCCTCTTTGGCATCGAGCCGACTGGCCAGCAAAATTTCATCAATCAGCTGGTCGAGTTCGCTCACACTGCGCGAAATTTCAGCCTTCATGGCGGGCGAGGGTGAGTCGCCCATCAATTCCAAACCCATGCGAATGCGCGTGAGGGGCGAGCGCAACTCATGCGAGGCATTGGCCAACAACGATTTGTGCGAGGTGACCAGTTGCTCCACTTGCTCGGCGGCATGGTTGAAGCGTTGCGCGAGGTAGGCCACTTCGTCGTTGCCTTGTTCCGCCACACGTGCCGACAAGTTGCCTGTGCCCCATTGCTCCACACCTTTTTGCAAATTCTCTAAGCGACGTGTGAGGCGGCGCACGATGGGGTAGGTGCCGAGTGCCACAGCCAATGCGACCAAACCCAATGTCCACGCAAAACCAAAAGGCGGGCGTGACCAAAAGCTGCGTGGAGGACGAGGCAAGTGCACGTGCATGAGTTCGCCGTTGTGCATGCGCACCATGAACTCGGGGCCAGAGCCAAAGTGCCCGGGTGGGTGAGGCATATCGGGGTCTTGCATGGGCGTGGCTTCGACCGGCAAGTTGTCCAGTGGGCGCAAACGCGCTTTGCCTTCGCCCACCAATTCGCCAGACGCGTTGCGCACCATCACCTCGCGCAAGGGTGGTTCAGCGGCCATGCGCATGACCCAACCGGTGAGCAAAGTCAGCACCGCTACGGCGAACACCACAGCCAGCCAAATGCGCACGTACAAAGGCAAGTGCAGCGAGCGGGAGGGTGTCGATGTGGCGGGCATGGTCAGTCTTGTTGTTTGGCAAACACATAGCCCACACCGCGCACGGTGAGGATGCGTTTGGGAGCCTTGGCGTCGTCTTCAATGGCGGCACGAATGCGGCCCATGTGTACGTCGATGGATCGGTCAAACGCTTCGAGTTCTTTGCCGCGCACCGCTTCCATGATTTGGTCACGCGACAGCACGCGCCCTGAGCGTTCTGCCAACACCCACAACAAATCAAACTGGTAGGCGGTGAGGTCGCACACTTGGCCGCGCACGCTGACGGTGCGTGCATCGCGGTCGAGTTCTAATGAACCAAATTTCAAAGTTTGGTGTGTGGCCTCGGCGGCATCGCCTGGTGCGTGGCGACGCAGCACAGCGCGGATGCGGGCGAGTAATTCGCGGGGTTCAAAGGGTTTGGGCAAATAGTCGTCGGCACCTAGCTCGAGGCCGACGATGCGATCCATCGGGTCGCCCTTGGCGGTGAGCATCAGCACGGGTGTTTGTGCCAACGCGCCGGGCAAAGCGCGGATGCGTTTACAGACCTCCAAGCCGTCGATGTCGGGCAGCATCAAATCGAGCAACACCATCGAAGGGGTGGTGTCTTGCAAAGTTTTGAGGCCACTCAAGCCGTTGGCCGCGTGCTGCACCGAGAAGCCCGATTGTTCTAGGTACTCGCTCACCATGTTGGCAAGGCGGTGGTCGTCTTCAATCAAAAGCAAAGTATTCATGGTGGCTTCATCATGCCTTGCCAAGTGTGTGCTTGTCTAAACAGAAGGTAAAGACGAGGTAAATCAGCGAGGCGAGATGCGCGAAGCCAGCCACACCAAAAGCAGCACAGGCGCACCCAACAACGCTGTGCTGGTGAAGAACGCTTCGTAGCCATTTGCATCCACATACACGCCCGAGAAGCCGGCCAACCATTTTGGGGCGAGCAACATCATCGAACTGAATAGCGCGTATTGCGTGGCCGAGTAGCTCACGTTGGTGAGGCTCGACAAATATGCAATGAACGCCGCAGACGCAATGCCACTGGCCAAGTTATCCGCCGAAATGACCCACACCAACGCGGTGAGGTCGTGGCCGCGCGTGGCGAGCCACGCAAACAGCAAGTTGGTGATGGCGCTCAACACCGCACCCAGCATGAGGATGCGCATCACACCCAACCGCATCGACAACACACCACCGATGAACGCGCCCAGCAAAGTCATGATGACACCAAACACTTTGGTGACGGCAGCCACTTCGTCTTTGGTGTAACCCATGTCGACATAAAACGGGTTGGCCATGATGCCCATCACCACATCGCTGATGCGGTAGACGGCAATGAGCCCAAGAATGAGCACGGCTTGCCAGCGGTAGCGGCGAATGAAATCGGCAAAGGGTTCAATCAGTGCGCCGCGCAACCATTCGGCAGCGTTGCGTGCAGGTGGCATCTCGCGTTGCGCAGGCTCGGGCGATAGCAAGACGGTCAACACCCCCAAGCTCATGGATGCCGCCATCACCAAATACGCGGTTTGCCAAGCGTGGTGTTGATAGACGCTGTCGTCTGCGCCCGATGCGCGAGCAGCCACCCACAACACACCTGCACCCGCCCAAATCATGGCCAAGCGATAGCCGGTTTGGTAGGTGGCGGCTAAGGCAGCTTGGTGCTGGGTGTCAGCGGATTCAATGCGAAACGCATCCAGCGCAATGTCTTGCGTGGCCGAGCCAAATGCCACCACGAGCGCGCACCACACCACAGGTTCTAAGGCCACTTGAGGGTCGAGCAAGGCCATGCCCACCAAGCCTGCCATGACGGCGCCCTGCGCCAACAGCAACCAACTGCGTCGTCGTCCCAACCAGTGGGTGAGCAAGGGCAAAGGCAAGCGGTCGACCAAGGGCGACCACACCCACTTGAAGCCATAAGCCAACCCAACCCAGCTTAAAAACCCAATCGTGCTGCGGTCAATGCCCGCTTCGCGCAAACGAAAACTCAAGGTGCCCAGCACCAACAACAGGGGCAGCCCCGCAGAAAAACCGAGGCACAACATGCGCCAAGATGCCGGTTCCAAGTACACATGAAGCGCGGCCAGCCAACTGGTTCTATTCGTGGTGGCGGTCGATGTGGATGTTGGACTTGTTGTATCGTTCATACCTCTATTTTCAGGCTTTCACAAAGAGACTTTTCCATGGTCACCAAACGTGCTTTTCTTTACGGCTGTGTCGGCTGCGCATGCGGCTTGGGTAGCGGTGCGCTGCTCGCACGCGATGGCGTGGAAGTCAACAAAGAATCATCGGTGTTTGCAGGGCTGGTGCCCGCCGCCGAGGTCGAGCAATCGGCGCGCAAACAGTACGGCGACATTATGAAAGAAGCCGCCAGCAAAAACGCGCTGGGGCCAGACAACCACCCGCAAGTCATTCGTTTACGCCGCATTGCCAAAGAGCTGATTCCGCACAGCTTTGAATGGAATCCACGCGCCAAAGAGTGGACTTGGGAAGTGAACTTGGTCGGCTCCAACCAGATCAACGCGTTTTGCATGCCCGGCGGCAAGATTGCGTTTTACAGCGGCATCCTCACACAGCTGCAACTCACCGACGATGAAGTGGCCATGGTCATGGGTCACGAAATTGCCCACGCCTTGCGCGAACACGCGCGTGAGCGCATGGGCAAGGCCGCGGCCACCAACGGCGTGGCCACCATTGGCAGCACGGTGGCCTCGGTGTTCTTTGGTGTGAGCCCGCAGCTCACCGACTTGGTGGCCAAGCAAGGCGCGAACTTGCTCAACCTCAAATTCAGCCGCGACGACGAAACCGAAGCCGATTTGGTGGGGATGGAAATTGCCGCGCGCGCAGGCTACGACCCACGCGCTGGTGTGACGCTTTGGCAAAAAATGAGCGCCGCCAACAAAGGCGCACCACCTCAGTGGCTCAGCACCCACCCTTCGGGCAACACCCGCATTGAAGAGATACAGGCCAACTTGCCGAAGGTCATGCCGTTGTACGAACGCAGCAAATAAGCCGGTGATCTCTGCTGCGACAAGCCTAAGCATTAGGTCCCACCCACGTAGGGGTTGGTCTTGCGCTCTCGGCCAAAGGTGCTCTCTGGCCCGTGACCCGGAATAAACACCGTGTCGTCGCCCATCGGCCACAAGCGCTGCGTGATGCTGTTGATCAAGTCTTCGTGGTTGCCTTGCGGAAAGTCTGTGCGGCCAATGCTGCCGGCGAACAGCACATCGCCCACAAACGCGCGTTTGATGTCGGGTGAGTAAAACACCACATGGCCCGGCGTGTGCCCTGGGCAATGACGCACGTTCAGCGTGTGTTTGCCCAGCGTGACTGTGTCGCCGTCATTCAACCAACGCTTGGGTGTGAATGGGCGTGAAGGCGGGAAGCGGTAGTTGGCGGCGGCTTGCGGCAAGCCATCAATCCAAAACTGATCGCCCACATGCGGGCCGATGATGGGCAAGTTGAGCTTCTCGGCCAGATCGGCGGTGCCGCCCGCATGGTCAATGTGGGCGTGGGTGATCCAAATTTGTTCAAGCGTCACGCCCAGTTGTTTGCAGGCGTCTTCCAACACGGGCAAATCACCACCGGGGTCAATGACAGCGCCCTTCATGGTTTCATCGCACCAAACGATGGAACAGTTTTGTTGGAAGGGCGTAACGGGGACGGTTTCGTATTGCAACATGGCTCAAATGGTAGCGGTTAAACAGCGCGAGGCTTTTTGCTTTGCAGAGCCTGCGCCAGGTAGTCAATCAACACCGACACGCGATGCGGGATGTATCGGTTGCTGGGCAGCACGGCGTAAATGCCAAGTGGCTCGGGTTCAAACTTGGGCAGCACAGGTACGACGCTGCCGTCGTCTAAATACGGCTGCGCCATGAAGTCGGGCGGACGTGTGATGCCCATGCCTTGCGCTGCGGCTTGCAGCAGCGCTTCGCCGTTGTTGGCGGCGAGGCGAGGGCGGATGGTCACGTTGACATCGCCGTCTTTGCTGCGATAGCGCCACGCCGTGGATTGAAAGTCTTGCGAATACACCAAGCACGCGTGATGCGCCAAATCGCGCGGGTGTTTGGGGTGGCTGTGTTCGGCAAGGTATTGCGGCGAGGCCACGGTCAGCAAACGCGACTCACCCAATTTGCGCACGATGTCGCCCGGCTCTAAGCGGCTGGTGATGCGGATGGACAAATCAATGCCTTCTTCAATCAGCTTGCTGCGGCGGTCTGAAAAATCCATCACCAACTCGATGTGCGAATGGGCCTCTGCAAACTCCAACAACGCAGGCATCAAGCGTTGCAAGCCAAAGCTCAAAGGCAAGCCCAAACGAATGCGGCCACGCGGCTCGGTTTTTTCTTCCAGCAAGCTGGACTCCGCCGCGTCCACCATGTTCAAGATGACGCGGCATTTTTCAAGGTAAGCCGAGCCCGCGGTGGTGAGGGTGAGGCTGCGCGTGCTGCGCGTCATCAGCTTGGTGCCCAGTTGTGTTTCGAGTGCCGAGATTTGGCGGGTCACCACCGAGCGTGCGACATCGAGTTGATCGGCCACTGCGGTGAAGCTGCCGGTTTCAGCCACCCGCACGAAAAGTTGCATTGCGTTGAGTTTGTCCATTGTTGCTAATTTTGCAACAAATAATTGAAGATTAGGTGCTTTTTAAATCTTCAATTCATTTCTACATTACGTGTTCCAAACCCGAGAACTCGTATGCAGACCTTTCGCAATGTCCTCTTCGTGCCGCATGGCGCCCCCACCTTTGCCCTCAACCCTGGGGCTGCGGGCGCAGCCATGTCGGACATGGTGCAACAGCTCACACCGCCGCGCGCCATTGTGGTGGTGAGTCCGCATTGGGAAACCCGCATCCCCACCGTGAGCGTGGCCACGCAGTTGGAAACCATCCATGACTTTTATGGGTTCCCCGCACCGCTGTACGACATTCAATACCCCGCCACGGGCTGCCCCGAAGTTGCCAAAGAGGTGGCCAACGCGTTGCGTGCGGCAGGCATGGAAGTGGACGACAGCAGCCAACACGGCCTCGACCACGGCGCATGGCAACCCTTACGTCAAATGTTTCCTGATGCCGATGTGCCAATCGTTCCCTTGTCCATGCAAACGCATGCAGGGCCTGCGCATGCGTATCGCGTGGGCCAAGCCTTGGCCGCGTTGGCTGAGCAAAACATTTGGATCGTGGCCTCCGGCAACATCACGCACAACCTGCGCGACTGGCAAGTGGCCGCGTCAACCAACGGTCAAACACCGGCCTATGTGCATCGCTTTGCAGATTGGGTGCAAGAGCAACTCAGTGCCCACAACGTGACGGCTTTGCTCAACTACCGCCAACTCTCAGAAGAGGGCCGACAAGCGCACCCCGGTGAAGACCACTTGCTGCCCTTGTATGTGGCCTTGGGTGCGGCTGGCGCTCAAGCGCAACCGCAAGCTTTTTACCGTGGCGTGAGTGACTATGTCATTGCCATGGACGGTTATGCCTTTGTGAATTAAGGACGCATTGATGAAACACACGTACACCGCCGTGGCCAAGCTCTTGCACTGGGGCATGGCTGTTCTGATTGTTGGCTTGTTGGCCTTGGGCTTTGTCATGACAGACATGCCGCTGTCGCCCGAGAAGTTGCAGTACTACTCGTGGCACAAATGGGCAGGCGTGACCGTGTTTGCCTTGGTCTGGCTGCGTTTGGCTTGGCGCATCGTCAACCCGCCCCCTCACTACCCAGACACCATGTCGCGCAGCGTGCAACTCATGGCACATTTGGGCCATTTCGCTTTGTACGGTTTGATGATCGTCATTCCTTTGAGCGGTTGGTTGCTCAGTTCCGCCAAGGGCGTGCAAACCGTTTGGTTTGGCGTGTTGCCCTTGCCCGACTTGCTGGAGAAAGACAAAGAGCTTGGCCACCTGTTGCACGAAGTGCATGAAGCCCTGAATTTTGTGTTGCTGTTTTTGTTGGCAGGCCACGTGGCTGCTTCACTCAAGCATCACCTCATTGACAAAGACGATATTTTGAAACGCATGCTGCCCGCATGCCACACACCCAAGGACAACGCATGAAACATCTCATCACCCTCGCGCTTGGCGCCGTGCTGGCTTTGAACGCCAGTGCTGTGGAATACAAAACCATTGCCGCCGATAAAAGCAAAGTCACGTTTCAGTACAAACAAATGGGCGTGGCCATGGACGGCCACTTCAAGAAGTTCAACGTCCAGCTGAACTTTGACCCCGCCAAACCTGCCGCTGCACAAGCGCAAATCGACATCGACTTGGCCAGCGTCGACGCTGGCTCATCAGACGCCGATGACGAAGTGGTGGGCAAGGCTTGGTTCAATGCCAAAGCGTTTCCCAAAGCCACGTTTGTCGCCAAGCAAATCAAACCCGCAGGTGCCAACCAGTTTGAAGTGACGGGCACGCTCACCATCAAAGGCAAAAGCCAAGACATCAAATTCCCACTCAAGCTGGCAACCCAAGGCAACGCCGCGGTGTTCACCGGTGGCTTTGTCATGCGCCGCGCTGACTTTGCGATTGGCGAAGGCATCTGGGCCAAGTTTGATGTGGTCGCCAACGATATCCAAGTTAATTTCCAACTCACCGCCAATCCTGGCAAATGATTTTTTAAAAGGAGCTTTCACATGACATCCATCAAACGCATCGCCGCCGCTTTGGCCTTCACCAGCGCGCTTGCGACTTCTGCTTTTGCAGCCCCCGTGACTTACGGCGTGGACGGCACACACACCTTCCCACGTTTCTCGTACTCACACTTTGGCTACTCCACACAGTTGAGCAGCTTCAGCAAAACCACAGGCAAAGTGGTGTTTGATGCCGAAGCCAAAAAAGGCTCAGTCGACATCGTGATCGACATGAAATCGGTCAGCACCGGCTTTTCTGATTTCAACGAACACATCCAAGGCGAAGACTTCTTGGACACCGCCAAGTTCCCACAAGCCACATTCAAATCCACCAAGGTGGTGTTTGACGGTGACAAGCCTCAACTCATCGAAGGCAACCTCACCATCAAAGGCGTGACCAAGCCCGTGACATTGACCGTGACCAGCTTCCAAGCCATGCCTCACCCCATGATGAAAAAGCCAGCCCTCGGCGCCAACGCATTCACGGTGATCAAGCGCAGCGAATTCAACGCTGGCAAGTACGCCCCCTACGTGGGTGATGACGTGCGCATCGACATCGCTATCGAAGCCATGGCTCAGTAATCTGGCTTCGCCATGCAAAAGGCCCGCTCAGAAATGACCGGGCCTTTTTTATCGGGGAAAAAGCCCTCGCGAAGGTGGGCTGGTGAGAGTACGCAGCGTATCAACTAAAAGCAAACGCCAACATGGCCGCATCATCCATGAGGGTGAACGTGACAAAAGTCGCCAAGCGGTAAAGCTGATAGAGAGCTTGATCTGCAGTTGTGCTCATGACATTCAAGGCGCACGGTTGATGCGCAGGATGGGGTAGTGGTTGTAGCTTGGATCGTGATAGGGGATTTCGCGAATCCAAAAATCCATGCGTTGCTCCGGATCTTCTCTGAAGCGGTCATCGCGATCCATCCGCGTCTGATACTCCTTGCGAAGTTGTGGCAACTTTTTGTGGAGTGTTTCGCCGTAGCGATCACGAATGCGACGATCCTCGCCGTACATCCATTGCGCAATTTGCAGTTGGCGGTGGTTAGAGATGTGGTCTGTGATTTCGTAGGCCGTGTTGAACAGCCCCCAGCGCGACAAAGAGTCAGGCGACACAGGCTCTAACAAATGCGCAACCAACAGGGCACGGGCTTGTCGAATGGGCACGTAGATCGAGCCTTGGAGCAAGTCTTCGCGCGAGTTCATCCACTCACCTTGTACGTTGGTGCGCAAGCGCCCCTGAAACGTGCGAGATTCAAAGGTGATGTCTTCAGGCTTGATGTGTAGCGCTTGAACCTCAACGTTCTTCAAATTGCGCGGTAGGACCTGGTAGCTGATGCCATGTTTTTGCAGATAAGGCAAAACGACAGATGTCCACCCCGCAGGAATCAAATATCCACCTTGCGGCAACGTCACGATGGCATCGTTGACGGGCTGAATGTCGCCATACACCGGCGTATGCCACACCTCGGGACGGTTGAGTCGGTAGCTGATGTGACGCCCACCCACCACGGGTGCTTGCATGTGCGTGGTGTATTCGTAGCCGAGCAAGTCAATGTGTCCGGTAGGAATGTCAATGTCCATCTCCAGCATGTTGTGCCAGTCCAGTGCCACGGTTTCGCTGAGCATGCTTTCCGAGTGATCGTCGGCCTGTGTGGCCACTTTCAAAAGTCGGCGTCCGTCTTTGGCCATCAGTTCCAGCGCAGCAATCAACACATCTTTGCTGGTTTGCACGCGCTGTGCATAAGGTGACCACGCATGGTCTTCGACCAACAGCCCTAAGCGATTTCTCAACACGGCATAGACATGTGAAAAGCGAGGCGCATCGGCATCACGCATGATGCCCGCGCGAGGGTTTTCAAAATCCAACAGCACAGGAGTGAAATCGAGGGGGTGATGTCCTTTGCTGTCGAGGCGGCTCATCATGTCACCCAAAAATTGCTCAGACACCTCATGCAACACATCGTCAGCGCTGAACATGGGGGACATCGACAAGGACACGTCATGGCGAAAACGCACACCGTCTGTGACATGCAAATCCAAGGTCAGCAAAGGGTCCCATTGCGACACCAGTTGCAGCATCGCATTCATCTCCGACGACTGACCCAACATCCAGTCTCGGTTCAGGTTAATGCGCTGCGCGGTGACACGCTCGCCTTGCAAGCTGGGGCCGTTTTGATTGGGGCGGTTGTACGGGCTTGGGCGTTCATGCCCGTCCACGTTGAAAACTGGCACAAACAAAAAGATTTGTTGTCGAAGGGGGTCGTTCGCAGGCGGTTTCTTCAACCAATCGCGAATCAGCATTAGCCCCGCGTCTTTGCCGTCAATTTCACCGGCATGTGTTCCACCGATGGCGAGGACCACCGGAATGCCAAGGCGTTTGGCTTGTGCGGGCGCTAAGGTGCCGCTTCGGCTGACCGCCATCGCCCAAATCGGGCGCCCTTCGGCGGAGCGACCGATGCTGAAACAGCGCACCGCGTCGGGATGATTCTTGGCCAAAGACTGGCACATCGCATCCACCTCGGCATAACTTCCGGTGCGTTGGTATTTGCTGGTTTCTACTTCGAGTCGCTGGAGCAGTTCGGTGGGGGCTTGTCCCCATGCACTGAATGCAGTGCAACACCAAGCGCCCCAGACTAAGAGAAATTTACAAGCAGAGGAGGCGATTAGACGATGTGAATCAACACTCATCCGTGCCGTGTCCGGGCGCAGCTTGTGTGGGCACATGGTGGCGCAAGCCCACTTGTTGGTTGTGCTCATCCACAAACACCAGTTGTGGCTCATGCTTGGCCACTTGGTCTTCATGCACTTGGGCGAACGACGCGATGATCAACAAGTCGCCCACGCTGGCGCGGCGTGCGGCTGAGCCGTTGACCGAAATCATGCCCGAGCCACGCTCGCCTTTGATGGCGTAGGTGATGAAGCGTTCGCCGTTGTTGATGTTCCAGATGTGGACTTGTTCGTTCTCACAAATGTTGGCGGCGTCGAGCAGGTTTTCATCGATGGCGCAAGAGCCTTCGTAGTGCAATTCACATTGCGTCGTAACCACTCGGTGGATTTTGGATTTGAGCAGGGTGCGGAACATGGCTAAATATGGATCTAAAACTAAGCAATGCCCTAATCATAGAGCTCTCTCGATGAACCGCGCTGCGCCTAAGCCTGCCACGCGGCCACTGGCCAAACAGGCGCTCAGCAGGTAGCCGCCTGTGGGCGCTTCCCAATCCAGCATTTCTCCGGCCACAAACAAGCCGGGTAGAGCGTTTGCCATCAGGTGAGCGTCGAGGGTTTCTAAGCGCACACCGCCCGCGCTGCTGATGGCTTCGTCCAGTGGGCGCGCGGCAGTCAGTGTGATGGGCAAGTGTTTGATGGCCGCTGCCAATTGCGCGGGCGTGTTCATGGCCTCTTTGCTCAGCACTTCGTGCAAGAGCGCCAAATGCAAGGCGGTGAGGTTGAGGCGGCTTTTCAAATGGCTGCTGAGTGAGCGTGTGCCGCGCGGATGCGAGACTTCGGCCGACACACGCTCGGCCGTGAAGTCGGGTTTGAGGTCAAGGTGCAAGGTGGCGCTGCCGTTGCGTGCGATTTCGTCGCGCAACAAGGCCGATGCGGCGTAGACCAAACTGCCTTCAACGCCCGAGGCCGTCACCACAAACTCGCCGCGACGGCTGAAGCTCTGGCCCGCGCTGTCGGTGAACGACAAGGCCACCGACTTGAGAGGCGTGCCTGCAAATTGGCTCGACAGATGTGCGCTCCAGCCTGTGCCGCCCTCGCGCCCGCGTACGTCAAAGCCGCAGTTGGCAGGGCGCAGGGGCGACACGTCAACGCCCAGTGCGCGCACCCACGGTTGCCACGCACCGTCTGAACCCAACTTGGCCCAGCTGCCGCCGCCCAGTGCCAACAGCACAGCACTTGCCTGCGCGGTGTGCGCGCCTTGCGGGGTGTCAAAGCTCAACGTGAAGGTGTGATCGCAGTGTTGCAGCGCACCGTTCCAACGGTGGCGCATGTGAAACGTCACAGGTACACCTTGGGCGGGATGTCGCAAGCGATGCAACCATGCGCGCAGCAGCGGCGCGGCTTTCATGTCGGTGGGGAACACACGTTGCGAGGTGCCGACAAAGGTGTCGAGGCCCAAGCCCTTCACCCACGCGCGAATGGCATCGGCATCAAAGTCTTTCAGCCATGCGGCGCAGGCGTCTTGGCGCTCGGCGTAGCGGGTGACGAAATGTTCAAACGGTTCGGCATGTGTGAGGTTGAGTCCGCCCAAGCCCGCGAGCAAAAACTTGCGGCCAACGGAGGGCATGGCGTCGTACACGTGCACGGCCACGCCTGCGGCGCTGAGCACTTCAGCGGCCATCAGGCCAGCGGGGCCTGCGCCAATGATGGCGATTTGTTGGTTGGTATTTGTAGTCACCGCCTAAGTGTAGGCGGGCTAAGAGATGGAGATCCCGCCCTCGTTAGTAACGAAGTCGAGCGCTCATCCTCAAAGTGCGCGGCTCAGCAGGGTGGACATGCATGTCCTGTTGTGAGGTGGCCGAGGGCGAAACCCGAGAAGCGTAGTAGTAGCTGATGTCGTTGTTCACACGATTCGCAAGGTTGATCACATCCAGCGATACATCCAAATTCGCATCCATGCGGCGGTTGATGCGCAACTGAGTGGTGATTGAGCTGTTGGATTGGACGCTGTTGTCCTCGATCAGTGGAGCTGCCCCGATGTAACGCACCCCAACTGAGGCAGACCATGGTCCCATGTCGCGTATAGCGACATTCAAGTGGGCTACACGGGTCACAGCGTTCACGATGTAGGGGCCGTCTGACCCGCCATCGTTGTAGCGGGGGCGTGTCCAAGCTAAGTTCAGGTCCATGAGCCAGTGACGATGGGGCGTCCAGTGGTTGCTCCACTCCACGCCAGTGCGGCGGCTGCGGCGTCCAGCTTCGGTGTTGCCGGCATCGCCCACGTACACCAGTTCGGAGTCCACATTCAGTTGCCAAACGGCAAATGTGGTTTGCAAGTTGGCAATGGCTTGTGACTTCATGCCTATTTCACGGCCACGTGTCGCAACCAAGCCTTGCACCGGTGCGTTCGGATCGGTCATGCTGCGAGCATCGTTGCTGTGAAAACCTTTGCCTATGTTCACAAAAAATTCGGTTTGTTGCCAAGGACCAATGATGAGCGACAGTTTAGGTGATGCATGCGCTGCAGAGGCCTCGCCTGAGTAAGCACGGTTTGTGTGACTGTTCACTTGTGCGCTGAGTTGATCCATGCGCAAGCCAGCCACACTGCGCAACCAAGGTTGCCAGTTCAGCTCGTTGTTGGCGTACACGCCTAGTAAGGTCTGTCCCACTGTGTCATCGCGCACGGTGCGCGTTGAGCTTCGAGCTGCTGTGTCGTAGAGGCCGGCGCGAATGTGGTCGTGCCGTGTTTGCACTCCAAGCGTGTTGACCATGTCACGAGCGCCCCAATTGCCTTGCCATGATTGCGTCACAGAGCCGCCAAAAGCAGTGCGCTTGTCTTTTTGCCCAAACTGATCACCGCTGGTGCGGTCTTGGAAATAAGTGAAGTTCGAGAATAAATCCAAGTCGTATTGCAACGCATACCAATTGATGTGTGTGCGCATGTCGTTGGAGGCTTGATGCCAAGTGCCCGACACGCTGGTGCGTTGGGTGTGTGCCCCATCGCTGGGGTCGAGTGAGTCGTAGCGGCCCATCGTCCCGTTGTTGATCAAGCGCAGCGGCACTTGGTCGGTTGCCGTCCAGCTGGCGCGGTAGGCAGATAGGCTGGTGGTCCAGCCCTCGCGTGGGCTGCCGCTGCTGAGAATGAACTGGGTGTTAAGTTTGCGCAAATGTTCTGGCACGGTCCAAGGCCCGTTGTTTTGCACATGCTCAACGGCTGATAGCAAAGTGACGCCATCGCTGACGGTACGCGATCCCGCGGCTAAGCCTCGCATATAGCCGCGCTGGCCCAGCGTGACATCGAACAAATCGCGCTGCAATTGGGTGCGATAAACAAAATGAGCAGACCCTGCCGAAGAGAAATCACCCTCCGACGCAAAGTAAGGCCCCTTTTTGTAATGCACGTTTTGCACAAGCTCAGGGATCAGCACATTCAAGTCGCTGTAGCCATGCCCGTGCGCATGCGTGGGCAAGTTGATGGGGACACCGTTGACGTGGGTGGCAAAGTCGGTCCCGTGGTCCAGGTTCATGCCGCGCAAAAAATACTGGTTGGCTTTGCCATCACCAGAGTGTTGGGTCACCACCATGCCAGGGATGAACTCCAAAGCCTCAGCTGGGCGAAGCAAGGCACGGGTATTGAGCAGCGACGCTTGCACCACACCTTGACTGGCTGCGTCACTGCTACCTACGGTGTTGTCGTAGTGGGCCACAATTTCTACAGCGGGCATGCTTTCGTGCGCGTGGGCTGCCACCCCACACAGCAGCACGGCAGACAAGCATGTGGAAGACAAAGACGCACGATGAACCATGCTTGGTTTTTGCAACATCCATGCCCAATCACAGTGCGATGGCACGAAGTCTGCAGGCGACAAGCTCAGCACGTGACAATACTTGTGCAGCCCGTTGACGGCTTGCACGAGCAAGGTGCGTCTTGCACCTCTATAAAGACACCCTGATTGAATAGGCACCAAAACAAGGCAAGCATGAGCGGTTGGCAAGCACATCTCAAACTCGACTACACCCGTGCCGATCAGCGCACGGTGGCCAAGTTCGAGCATGCAGGCCCGCTGCGTGTGCTGCAAAGCCTCTACCCTGAAGGCGATGCCGTGTGCCACAACGTGCTGGTGCATCCGCCCAGCGGTCTGGTCGGGGGCGACTTACTCGACATCGTCTTGCATTTGGGCCCAGACACACATGCGTTGCTGACCACGCCCGGGGCCACACGTTTTTACAGAAGCGAGCAAGGCTTAGCCACCCAGCAAGTCACAGCCCATGTGGGTGACGGCGCACGTTTGGAATGGTTGCCCTTAGAAACCATTGCCTACAACGGTTGCCACGGTTTGAACCACGCGGTGTTTCACCTAGCCCCCACCGCCGAGATGATGGCGTGGGACATCACTGCGCTTGGATTGCCCAACGCCAACTTGCCATTTGAGCAGGGGCAGTTGCAGCAACACATGGAAGTCTCGGGCGTGTGGCTGGAGCGAGGGTTACTGGATGCACAAGACACCCGCTTGATGGATGGCCCCTTGGGCTTGGCCAAGCACCGCTGCATGGCCACCTTGGTGTTGGCGTGTGGGGCTGATTTGTCGCGTGAGCGGCGCGATATGGCGTTGGCCTTAGCGCGCGAGTTGACCGAGGTTGCGCCCGCAGGTTTAGTGGCGGGCGTGACATCGCCGCATCCGCGCATCGTGGTGTTGCGCACTTTGTCGCCGTTGGTGGAGCCTGCGCAGACGTTGTTGCGTGGGGTGTGGGCTGCTTGGCGACGGGGTTTGTGGGCTATGTCAGATACGCCGCCTCGGATTTGGTCGATGTAGTTTTTTTCTTCGACCAACAATCAGGTGATGCGGGTGCGGCGGCTGACGATTTCTGGTACCCCAGCATGAGGAAGCCGCCGCACCCGCATCGCCTGATTCCCTCCGGCGAGAAGCCTTCACGCACGAAAGAATTCCAGGCGCTAAACAACTTAAATCGCCACCAGTTGGCGAACGTTATCTCGTTGCATGTCCGAGCCCATACCGCGTGCAATGACTTCACCACGCTCCATCACCAAATAGTCATCGGCCAACTCTTCGGCAAAGTCGTAATACTGCTCGCACAGCAAGATGGCCATGTCGCCACGAGCCGCCAGCATGCGAATCACGCGACCAATGTCTTTGATGATGCTGGGTTGAATGCCCTCTGTGGGCTCATCCAATACCAACAACTTTGGGCCAGACGCCAAGGCGCGTGCAATCGCGAGCTGCTGCTGTTGCCCGCCCGACAAATCGCCGCCACGGCGATGCAGCATTTGCTTCAGCACGGGGAAGAGCTCAAACAATTCCGCTGGAATGTCTGTGCCTGCAGGCTGCGTGGCCAGTCCCATGCGCAAGTTGTCTTCTACCGTCAGTCGCGCAAAGATTTCACGGCCCTGTGGCACATAGCCAATGCCGGCCCGCGCACGTTCGTACGGTGCGGCATGTTCAATTGATGCGCCGTTGAAGGTGATGCTGCCATCGCGAATGGGCACGGCGCCCATGAGTGACTTGAGCAGCGTGGTCTTGCCCACGCCGTTGCGCCCCAGCAGCACGGTGATGCGACCCAAGTTCGCCTCAAAGCTCACATCACGCAGGATGTGCGAGCCGCCGTAAAACTGGTTGATGTTTGAAACCTGCAGTAAAGACATGTCGTGTGTTTGCATCGTGAACGTCAGAGTTAGCGGCCTAGGTACACCTCAATCACACGCTCGTCGGCTTGCACCTGTGCCAGCGTGCCTTGGGCCAACACCGAGCCGTCGCACAGCACGGTGACGATCTCGGAGATGGTGTGGATGAAGCTCATGTCGTGTTCGACCACCATCAGCGAGTGCTTGCCTTTGAGGCTCAAAAACAGCTCGGCGGTGCGCTCGGTTTCAAAGTCGGTCATGCCGGCCACGGGTTCGTCCAGCAGCAAGAGCTTGGGATCTTGCATGAGCAGCATGCCAATTTCCAGCCACTGCTTTTGGCCGTGGCTCAGGTTGCCCGCTTGGCGGGTCACGTTGTCTTGCAAGTGGATGGTGTGCAGCACTTCGCTCAAGCGGTCGCGTTGCGTGCCATTGAGTTTGAAGAACATCGACGCAGCCACGCCCTTGTGGGTTTTCAAGGCCAGCTCAAGGTTTTCAAAAACACTTAACTCTTCAAACACCGTGGGTTTTTGAAACTTGCGACCAATGCCGAGCTGTGCAATTTCGGGCTCGTTGTGTCGCAGCAAGTCGATGGTGCTACCAAAGAACACCTGACCCGAATCGGGCTTGGTCTTGCCGGTGATGATGTCCATCATCGTGGTCTTGCCCGCGCCGTTGGGGCCGATGATGCAACGCAGCTCACCCGGAGCAATGTCAAGCGACAAACCGTTGATAGCTTTGAACCCATCAAAGCTTACATGCACGTCTTCCAAATACAAGATGCGACCGTGCGTCAGGTCCAAGCTGCCGGGTTCGTGCACGCGGCCATAGCCTGCGCTGCGGTCACCCGAGGTGGCTTCAACCACTTGACGCGCTTGGTGTGTGGCCAAGCGCTCTGAGCCTTGGTCAAACAGATCGGGGGTCATACACGCTCCTCTGTATTTTTAGAAGTGCTGAGTTTTTGAATCAGGCCCACCACACCCTGCGGCATGTAAAGCGTCACGCCGATGAACAACGCGCCCAAGAAGTACAACCAAAATTCGGGGGCGGTCACGGTCAACCAGCTCTTCATGCCATTGACCAAAAACGCACCCACGATGGGGCCAATCAGCGAGGCCCGTCCGCCCACCGCAGCCCACACCGCCATCTCAATCGAGTTGGCAGGGCTCATCTCACTCGGGTTGATGATGCCTACTTGCGGCACATACAAGGCACCCGCAATGCCGCACATGATGGCCGAGATGACCCAGATGGTCAGCTTGTAAGGCAGCGGTGAGTAACCCGAAAACATCACGCGACTCTCGGCATCGCGGATGGCTTGCAGCACGCGACCAAACTTGCTTTGCACCAACCAACGTGCGAACAAAAAGCACATCAACAAAGCCCAGCCCGTCAGCACGAACAAGGTCATGCGCATGGCGGGCGTGGCGATGGGCAAGTCCAAGATGCGTTTGAAATCGGTGAAGCCGTTGTTGCCACCAAAGCCTGTTTCATTACGAAAGAACAGCAGCATGGCGGCGAATGTCATGGCTTGCGTGATGATGGAGAAGTACACACCCTTGATGCGCGAGCGAAACGCGAAGTAACCAAACACAAAGGCCAGTAGCCCAGGCACCAGCACCACCAGCAAGAGCGTGGCCGCAAAGCTGTCGCTGAAGGTCCACGTCCATGGCAAGGTTTTCCAGTCTAGGAACACCATGAAGTCGGGCAGATTGCTTTTGTAGTTGCCGTCGGTGCCGATTTGGCGCATGAGGTACATGCCCATCATGTAGCCACCCAAGGCAAAAAATAGCCCGTGCCCGAGTGACAAGATGCCGGTGTAGCCCCAGATCAAATCCATCGCCAGGGCGCAAATGGCGTAGCACATGATCTTGCCCATCAAGGCCACGGCGTAGTCGCTGAGGTGGAACGCGCTGTCGGCAGGCACCCACAGGTTGAGCGCAGGCACCACCGCACACACGGTGATGAAGGCGGCTAAGAAAAATGCCCAGCCCTTGGTGCCCAACAATGCGGGCGGTTCGGGTAGTTGTGTCATGTTATGCCTCCGCACTGCGGCCTTTCATGGCAAAGATGCCTTGTGGGCGTTTTTGAATAAAGACGATGATGAACACCAGCACCGCAATCTTGGCCAGCACGGCACCGGCCACACCTTCGAGCAATTTGTTCATCAGGCCTAGACCCAGCGCGGCGTACACCGTGCCCGCCAGTTGGCCCACGCCGCCGAGCACCACCACCATGAACGCGTCGACGATGTAGCTCTGTCCGAGGTCTGGCCCCACATTGCCAATTTGGCTGAGTGCACAACCAGCCAAGCCCGCAATGCCACAACCGAGTGAGAAGGCATAGGTGTCAATGCGTGCGGTGTTCACACCCAAGGCCGAAGCCATCGGACGGTTTTGGGTGACGCCACGCACAAACAAGCCCAAACGGGTTTTGCTGATCAACAGCGTCATGCCGACCAACACAAAGAGGGAAAAACCAAGAATGATCAAACGGTTGTAGGGCAGCGAGAGGTTGGCCAGCAGCTGTACGCCACCGCTCATCCAAGAGGGGTTTTCAACGCCCACGTTTTGCGCCCCAAAAATGCTGCGCACGCCTTGCATCAGTACCAAGCTGATGCCCCAAGTGGCCAACAGCGTTTCAAGCGGGCGGCCATACAGGTGGCGCAACACCAAGCGTTCCAGCACCGCACCCACCAGGGCTGCTGCCAAGAACGACGCAGGTACAGCCACCAACAAATACGCGTCAAAGAAGCCGGGTAGATATTGGCGAAACACGCCTTGCACCACGTAGGTGGCATACGCGCCAACCATCATCAGCTCGCCGTGCGCCATGTTGATGACGCCCATCAAACCGTAGGTAATGGCCAGACCTAAAGCCACCAGCAACAAGATGGAGCCCAAGCTGATGCCGGTGAACAAGGCGCCGAGTTTGTCGCCCCAGCTCAGCGCGGCTTGGATGGTGAGCAACGAGGTCTGCAACTGGGCACGCACCTTTTTGTCTTCCTCTTGGCTCAGGCGTTGGTTGAGCAAGAGTTGGGTATCGGGAGTTTGGCTGTCGGCCAGAGTTTTGGCCGAGGCAAAGCGCTCGTCGGCGTTGTCGCTGTTGAGCAAAATTGCTGCGCGCGCCAACAGCATGTACTGCTTCACGCCCATATCAGCTTCGCTGGCTAAGGCCTTGTCCAGCATAGCGAGTTTGGTGGGGTCGGGCTCTTTCAGTACCGACTTGGCAGCTTGCACCCGCAAGATAGCATCGGGGCTGAGCAATTGCAGCGCTGACAAAGCGGCATCAATCTCACCGCGCATGCGGTTGTTGTTGATCACGTCTTCTGCGGTCTCGGGCAGGACGCTGGCTTCACCGGTCACGGGGTCAGTTGTTTGGCCATCGCGGACCACCAGCACTTGTGTGCCGTTCACTTTCACTGCGTCATCGGCCATGGCTTGTAAGAACGCAGCGGTTTGTGCATCAGGGGCTGTCAACGCTTTTTGCAAAGCGCTCACACGCGCATCGGTGTCGCCTAGCGTCAGGGCGCGCACTTGGTCAGTCGTTAGCGCCAGTGCGCTGGTCTGACCCCATACAACGATGGCCAATCCACAAGCGACGCGGTGCAACCAGTGGCGCTGGTGTGCAATCTGTCTTTGCAGCGTGTGCGTGAGCGAGGACATAGAAAAGTGGTGCATCAAGATTTCCATAAAAAAGGGGAGGGCAGCGCCCTCCCCCAAGTCGATCCCTCGGAGAAAGGTTTACTTCTTCACAGGTTCGTCAGGCTTGCCTTCGTTGCCGGCGATGTAGGGGCTCCAAGGCTTGGCTTTGACGGGGCCTGGTGTTTTCCAAACCACGTTGAATTGGCCATCGGCCTTGATCTCGCCGATGAACACCGACTTGTGCAGGTGGTGGTTCTTCTCGTCCATCTTGCTGGTAATGCCGGATGGTGCCTTGAAGGTTTGGCCAGCCATCGCTTTGATGACGGCGTCCACATCGGTGGTCTTGGCTTTCTCAACCGCTTGCTTCCACATGTTGATGCCGATGTAAGTGGCTTCCATCGGATCGTTGGTCAAAGGCTTGTCTTTGTGACCTGCGATGTTTTTGGCTTTCGCATAGGCCGCCCACTTTTTGGTGAACTCATCGTTGGCGGGGTTCTTCAGGCTCATGAAGTAGTTCCATGCAGCCAAGTGACCAACCAAAGGCTTGGTGTCCACGCCGCGCAGCTCCTCTTCACCGACCGAGAATGCGACCACGGGTACGTCTTTGGCTTTCAAGCCAGCGTTACCCAGTTCTTTGTAGAAGGGCACGTTGGAGTCGCCGTTGATGGTGGACACCACAGCGGTCTTGCCGCCCGCAGAAAACTTCTTGATGTCAGCCACGATGGTTTGGTAGTCAGAGTGACCAAACGGTGTGTATTTTTCGTCGATGTCTTTGTCAGCCACGCCTTTGCTCTTGAGGTAAGCGCGCAAAATTTTGTTGGTGGTGCGTGGGTACACATAGTCGGTGCCGAGCAAGACCCAGCGCTTGGCAGCGCCACCGTCTTTGCTCATCAAGTAGTCCACTGCGGGAATGGCTTGTTGGTTGGGTGCGGCGCCGGTGTAGAACACGTTTTTGCTCAGCTCTTCACCTTCGTACTGCACGGGATAGAACAGCAAACCGTTCATTTCTTCCACGACAGGCAACACCGATTTGCGAGACACCGAAGTCCAGCAGCCAAAGATCACAGACACCTTGTCTTGACCCAGCAGCTGCTTGGTTTTTTCAGCAAACAAAGGCCAGTTGGAAGCGGGGTCGACCACCACAGGCTCGAGCTTTTTGCCGAGCACGCCGCCCTTGGCGTTGATCTCGTCGATGGCCATGAGCACGGTGTCTTTCAACACGGTTTCAGAAATCGCCATGGTGCCCGACAGGCTGTGCAGCACGCCCACCTTGATGGTGTCAGCCGCCAGCGCGTGTGGCGCCAACACCAATGAGCCAACAGACAGCGCTGCGGCAGCAGCCAATGCTTTCAAATTTCCTCGACGATTCATCATGGGGGTTCACTCCAAAAATTTAAGGTGGGTCCGGCGCTCGCGGTTGCTGTGCGCTTCACACGACCTATCGCAAACCTTGTGCCAACGTGCGGTTTCCCTGAAGCGCAAGCATCTCGCTATAAGAAGCGTTTGAAATACAGGCGGCTTGCACCACAAGGGGTCGTTTCAGACGCGATGCACCAAGCCGAGGCGAACCATGGTGCAAACGGGATGCACCAAGCACGGCTTGTGCGCACCAAAGCATGCACTTGGCGCGTTGCAAAAGAGGGCACACAAGTTGCATAGAAAATCGAACTATGGAACTCACACCTCGCGAAAAAGACAAGCTCTTGATCTTCACCGCCGCTTTGTTGGCTGAACGTCGACAAGCCCGTGGCTTGAAACTCAACTACCCCGAAGCCGTCGCCCTCATCAGCGCCGCTGTGATGGAAGGTGCGCGTGATGGCAAAACCGTGGCCCAGCTCATGAGCGATGGCCGCAACGTGCTCACCCGTGCTGACGTGATGGACGGCGTGGCCGAGATGATTCCCGACATCCAAGTCGAGGCCACATTCCCTGACGGCACCAAGCTCGTGACCGTGCATCAACCCATTGTTTGAATTGCTATGAAAAAACTTCTTTCTCTCATCTCGCTGTTGCCTGCATTCGCATTTGCCCATGAGGGCCACGGCATGGAAGGTGCATCGCACTATCACGCGACGGATGCTTGGGGCTTTTTTGCTGCGCTGGCAGTGATTGCCGCCATGTGGTGGCTCGGCCGCAACAAGTAAAGCGAGGCACACATGACACCCGGTGAACTGTTGATTGACGAGGGTGAACACACCCTCAACTCAGGACGACGCACGCACACGTTGGTCGTGCAAAACGCGAGCGACCGTCCCATTCAAGTGGGCTCGCACTACCACTTTGCCGAAACCAATGCAGGCTTGCGTTTTGATCGCGAGGCTGCGCACGGCATGCGCTTGAACATTGCCTCAGGCACGGCGGTGCGCTTTGAGCCGGGCCAGCAACGAACCGTCGAATTGGTAGACCTGAGTGGGGGCCGTCAAGTGTTTGGCTTTCGTGGTTTGGTCAATGGCGCAGTGGATGTGCCCAGCAAAGGAAGCATCTGATGGCAACGATTGGCAAACGCGCTTACGCAGAAATGTTTGGTCCCACCGTGGGCGACCGCCTGCGCTTGGCAGACACCAACTTGGTGGTGGAAGTCGAACAAGACTTCACACTCAAATCGGGTGGCTATGGCGAAGAAGTGAAATTTGGCGGTGGCAAAACCATCCGCGATGGTATGGCGCAATCGCAACGCACGCGTGACGGTGCAGGCACAGGTCCGCAAGCGGGCGGTGCGGTGGACACGGTGATGACCAATGCCCTCATCATTGACCACTGGGGCATTGTCAAAGCCGATATTGGTTTGAAGGGCGGCCGCATTGTGGCGATTGGCAAAGCTGGCAACCCCGACACACAACCGGGCGTAGACATCGTGATTGGCCCTGGCACCGAAGTCATCAGCTGCGAAGGCAACATCGTCACTGCAGGTGGTGTGGACACGCACATCCACTTCATCGCACCTCAACAAATTGAAGAAGCATTGACCAGCGGCGTGACCACCATGCTCGGCGGCGGAACCGGCCCTGCCACGGGCACGTTTGCCACCACCTGCACACCTGGCGCTTGGAACATCGAGCGCATGTTGCAAGCCGCCGATGCATTCCCCATGAACTTGGGCTTCTTGGGCAAAGGCAACGCGGCTTTGCCCGATGCCTTGCACGAGCAAATCAACGCGGGCGCGATTGGCCTGAAGCTGCACGAAGACTGGGGCACCACGCCCGCCGCGATTGACAACTGCTTGAGCGTGGCCGAAGCCACCGACACACAAGTGGCCATCCACACCGACACGCTCAATGAGTCGGGCTTTGTGGAAGACACGGTGGCTGCTTTCAAAGGCCGCACCATCCACACCTTTCACACCGAAGGCGCGGGCGGTGGCCATGCGCCTGATATTTTGAAAGTGGTGGGCGAAGCCAATGTGTTGCCCAGCTCGACCAACCCGACGCGTCCGTACACCGTGAACACGCTTGATGAGCATGTGGACATGCTCATGGTGTGCCATCACCTCGACCCTGCCATTGCGGAAGACTTGGCCTTTGCCGAAAGCCGCATTCGCCGCGAGACGATTGCCGCCGAGGACATCTTGCATGACCTTGGTGCTATCAGCATGATGAGCAGCGACAGCCAAGCCATGGGCCGTGTGGGTGAGGTGATCATTCGCACATGGCAAACCGCGCACAAGATGAAAGCGCAGCGGGGCACGCTGCCCGGTGATACCGATCGTCACGACAACGCGCGTGTCAAACGCTACATCGCCAAGTACACCATCAACCCAGCCATTGCCCACGGCATCAGCCACGAAGTTGGCAGCGTGGAAGTGGGCAAGTGGGCTGACTTGGTGGTGTGGAAGCCCGCGTTCTTTGGCATCAAGCCCAGTATCATTTTGAAAGGCGGCTTCATCGCCATGGCGGCGATGGGTGACCCGAATGCATCTATTCCCACGCCGCAGCCCGTGCACTACCGCCCCATGTTTGGTGCGTATGGCGGCGCGTTGCACCGTGGCTCGCTCACCTTTGTGTCGCAAGCGGGCATGGCGGCGGGCATTGGTCAGAAGTTTGGTTTACACAAAACTTTGAGTGCAGTGAAGAACATCCGCAGCGTGGGCAAGCGTGACATGATTCACAACGACTACGCGCCGCACATGGAGGTGGATGCCCAAACCTATGCGGTACGCGCCGATGGTCAGTTGCTCACCTGCGAACCTGCGGAGAGTTTGCCCATGACCCAACGCTACTTCTTGTTCTAAATTTTTCTGATGCTCATTTGTTCTAAATTGATTTCGGGCGGCCAAGGCTTGGCCGCTGCTTTGCTCAAGCGAGCCCCCACCGTGGAGTTGGATTGGGACGTGCGCCAAAAAAGCCGCTTCGATGCGACCGACAGTATCGGTCGCAGCTTGGGCGTGTTTTTGACGCGCGGCACTTTGGTGCGCGGTGGCGATGTGTTGGTGGCTGAAGACGGTTCACTCATTCGCGTGGTGGCGGCACCCCAAGAGGTGTTGCGCATCACTGCCTGTGCGCAGCACGGCACCGCGTTTGACTTGACGCGTGCGGCTTATCACCTCGGCAACCGCCATGTGCCCATCGAGTTGCAACCTGATCATTTGAAAATTGAGCCAGATCATGTGCTGGCCGACATGCTGCGCGCCATGCACATGACCGTGGTGACGGTGCATGAAGCCTTTGAGCCTGAAGGTGGTGCGTACAGCAGCCACGGGCATTCGCATGGTCATGGTCACGGCGAGCACCCTCACGATCATGCAGATCACGCACACGGTCATGTCCATGGCTCGCATTGCCACCATGACCATTGATGCGGCTAACTTAGCGCCGTCTTCCACGCCAGCGCTGATCCAACTCATCTGGCTCGCCTCGCCTGCGTTGCCCATCGGGGGCTTTTCGTACTCCGAAGGCCTCGAGGCAGCGATTGACCAGGGGCTGGTGCATGACGAACACAGCGCGGCTGCGTGGTTGATTGACCAGCTCCATCTCACGCAATCGCGCGGCGACATGGCCGTGCTGGCGCAAATGATCGCTGCGTGGCAAGCGCAAGATCACGCACGTTTAGAAGCGCTGAGCCAATGGGTACACGCCACCCGCGAGAGCGCAGAGCTGCGTTTGCAAAGCGAGCAAATGGGGCGCTCCATGTTGGAGTGGTTGCGCAACCAAGAGGCTATTGACGCCGACACCCTGGCCATGTGTAACCGTTGGGTGCCCACCTATCCCTTGATGTTTGCTTTGGCCTTGTCGCGCACCGGCGCAGCGCTTGAACACTGTTTACAGGCCTATGCCTTTGGCTGGGCGGAGAACATGGTGCAAGCCGCCATCAAGTCTGTGCCGCTCGGACAAAACTCAGGCCAACGCATCTTGACACAACTCGCCCAACACATCGCGTCAGCCGTCAGCCACGCGCTGCAAGTGACGGACGACACGCGACAAGCTTTTTCTCCCATGTTGGCCATTCTCTCGGCCCAGCACGAAACCCAATACTCACGACTGTTCAGATCATGAAGCACTTACACAACATCGCACACCGCACCAAAAAACTGCCACCCTTGCGCGTGGGCATTGGCGGGCCTGTGGGCTCTGGAAAAACCACCTTGCTCGAAATGTTGTGCAAAGCCATGCGTGACAGCTATGACCTGGTGGCCATTACCAACGACATCTACACCAAAGAGGACCAACGGTTGCTCACCATCAGCGGTGCGTTGCCCGCCGAGCGCATCATGGGCGTGGAAACGGGTGGCTGTCCGCACACGGCGATTCGTGAAGACGCCTCCATCAACCTCGAAGCGATTGACCGCATGTTGGTGGATTTTCCAGATGCCGATGTGGTGTTCATTGAAAGCGGCGGCGACAACTTGGCAGCGACCTTCAGCCCCGAGTTGAGTGACTTGACAATCTATGTCATCGACGTGGCTGCGGGTGAAAAAATTCCGCGCAAAGGAGGCCCAGGCATCACCAAGAGCGATTTGTTTGTGATCAACAAAACCGACTTGGCTCCGCACGTGGGGGCCAACTTGGATGTGATGGAAGCCGACACCATCCGCATGCGCACCACGGCCAATGGCCTCAAGCCTTTTGTGATGACCAACTTGCGCACCCTCGATGGTTTGCAAGACGTGGTCAAGTTCATTGAGACCAAAGGGATGTTGGTTTAAAGCAAACCTTCGTAACAGATGGTGTGCGGCGCATGGTCGCTGAACTTGATGTCTTTGAAGGTATCCGTGCTGCGCGCTTGGGCGGCCACAGCGGGCGTGGCCAAGTGGTAGTCCAAACGCCAGCCCACGTTGTTGGCATAGGCTTGGCCGCGGTTGCTCCACCAGGTGTAGCAAGCGTCGGTGGTGTTGGGTTCGAGTTGGCGATACACGTCGACCACGCCGCCTTCTGAGGTGAGTTGGGTCATCCATGCGCGCTCTTCGGGCAAGAAGCCGCTGTTCTTTTGGTTGCCTTTCCAGTTTTTCAAGTCCGCTTCTTTGTGCGCGATGTTGATGTCGCCGCACAGCACAAATTCGCGCTCCGCCTTGAGGGCTTGTAGATGCGGGTACATGGCATCCAAAAACCGGTACTTGGCTTCTTGGCGCTCAGGGCCAGATGAGCCACTTGGAAAGTAGCTGCTGATGATGGAGAGCTTGCGCGTGGGCGTGTCAAAACGCAGCTCCACATAGCGGCCTTCAGCATCGAACTCGCCGCCATCAAACCCCACGATCACATCGCTGGGCTCGTGACGTGTGTAGATGCCCACACCCGAGTAGCCCTTTTTCTCGGCGTACTGAAAATGGCCTTTCATGCCTGCCAAGGTGTCGAACGTGCCTTCAATGTCAGACGCTTGGGCTTTGATTTCTTGGACGCAAATACAATCAGGGCTCGATTTTTCGATCCACGCCTCCACGCCCTTGCGGGCCGCAGAACGAATGCCATTGAGGTTGAGGCTGGTGAGTTTGAACAAGGATTTTCCCCATGAGTAACAGTGCCGTGACCAACGATGTGTTGGCCCAAGAATTTGTGCAATTTTCGCTGGATTGCGGCGTGTTGAAATTTGGCGAGTTCAAAACCAAAGCGGGCCGCATGAGCCCTTATTTTTTCAACGCCGGTTTGTTTGACGATGGCGCCAAGCTGGGCAAGCTGGCCAGCTTTTACGCGCAGTGCATTGTCAACAGCGGCATCGAGTTCGACATGATTTTTGGCCCCGCTTACAAAGGCATTCCTTTGGGTGCAGCGGTGTCGATTGAGCTGGCGCGTTTGGGTAAAAACGTGCCCTTTGCCTACAACCGCAAGGAAGCCAAAGACCACGGCGAAGGCGGCAGCTTGGTGGGTGCGCCGCTCAAAGGCCGCGTGCTGATTGTTGACGACGTGATGAGTGCGGGCACTGCCGCCCGCGAATCCATTGCGCTCATCAAGGCCGCAGGTGCGACGCCCCACGCCGTGGCGATTGCGTTGGACCGCCAAGAAATGGCGACCGAAAAACAAACCGATGGCACTACAAAAGACGTGCCCTACAGCGCCGTGCAATACGTGCGCGAGCAGTTGGGAATGAGTGTGTGCACCATCGCCAAGTTGGAAGATTTGTTGGCCTACTTGGGCAAGCAGCCCGGTAACGCGATGGGCGAGCACTTGGCGCGCACGCAGGCGTATCGCGAGCGTTACGGCGTTTAAGGGCTGGTTATCACGCGCCGTAGTAACGGTCAGCCCGGTGATTGACGGCGATCACCAAATTCAAAGCAAACGCACCCAGTAAAGAGAGCAAGGCTTTGTGCGCATCGGTCAGCGCAAAAGCCGTGAGCAAAATGCACGCGTCAATCGCCATTTGCACATGGCCGGCGCGCCAGCCGCGTGTCTTTTGCAAATACACCGCCATGATGGTGACGCCGCCCAAGCTGGCGCCGTGGCGAATCAAAATCAAAATGCCAGTGCCAATCAGTAGACCCGCCATGAGTGCGGCAAACACAGGGTCGAGGTAAGAGAAAGCAATCCAGCGCGGCAGCAGCTCGACGTAGAGTGACAACAAGCCAACCGCCACAAATGTTTTGAGCGTGAAGGCATGGCCCAGTCGTTGCCAACCAAACACATAAAACGGTAGGTTGATCACAAAGAGCACCGCGCCCAAGGGCAGGCCCGCCAAGTAATGCACCAAGAAAGCCACGCCTGTGGTGCCCCCCGTGAACAAGGCCGCCTCACGAAATAGGCACACGCCCAGCGCGACAAACAAGCAGCCCGTGAGCAAGCCTTGCAGGTCTTCCAGCGCGTTGTGCGGCGCGGGTGGCGGTGCAGTTTCAGTGGCGATGATTTACCCCAGCTTCTTCATCAACAAGGCGTTGACTTGCGCGGGGTTGGCTTTGCCCTTGCTGGCCTTCATGATGGGGCCGACCAAGCCGTTCAAAGCTTTGGCGTTGCCGGCTTTGTACTCTTCGACGTTCTTGGGGTTGGCAGCCAACACCTCGTCGATGATTTTTTCCAGCTCGCCGGTGTCGTTCATCTGCTTGAGGCCTTTGGCTTCGATGATGGCGTCGACTTCACCTTCGCCGTTCCACAGCGCTTCAAACACTTGCTTGGCCGAGTTGTTGTTGATCGTGCCGTCTTGGATGCGCACAATCATCGCGCCCAGTTGTGCGGCGCTGACGGGGATGTTGTCAAACGTCACCTCGCCGCTGTTCAAGCGGCGTGACACCTCGCCCATGATCCAGTTGCTGGCCAGCTTGGGTTGGCCGCACACTTTGGCGGCCGCTTCAAAGTAAGCCGCTGTCGCCTTGCTTTGCGTGAGCAAAGTGGCGTCGTACTCGGGCAGCGCGTAGTCTTTGACAAAGCGCTCGGCCATGACGCGCGGCAGCTCGGCCATTTCGCTTTTCACGCGCTCCACCCAATCGCGACCAATCACCAAAGGGGGCAGGTCTGGGTCGGGGAAGTAGCGGTAGTCTGCAGCGTCCTCCTTGGTGCGCATGGCGCGGGTCTCGCCGGTGTCTGGGTCAAACAGCACGGTGGCTTGTTCGATGGCGTGGCCGTCTTCGATTTGGTCGATTTGCCAACGCACTTCGTAGTCGATGGCTTGCTGCATGAACTTGAAGCTGTTCAAGTTTTTGATTTCGCGGCGTGTGCCCAAAGGCTGACCCGGCTTGCGCACCGACACGTTGGCGTCGCAGCGGAAAGAGCCTTCTTGCATGTTGCCGTCGCAAATGCCAATCCACGTCACGATTTTGTGCAGCTCTTTGGCGTAGGCCACGGCTTCTTCGCTGCTGCGTATGTCGGGCTGCGTGACGATTTCGAGCAGCGGTGTGCCAGCGCGGTTCAAGTCGATGCCGGACTGTCCAATGAAATCCTCGTGCAGCGATTTGCCCGCGTCTTCTTCAAGGTGGGCACGCTCCAAGCGCACCGTTTTGTGCACGGTCTCTTTGCCAACCTCCAAGAAGAACGACACCTCGCCGCCTTGCACCACCGGAATTTCAAACTGGCTGATTTGGTAGCCCTTGGGCAGGTCGGGGTAGAAGTAGTTTTTGCGCGCAAAGATGCTGCGCTCGGCAATGTGCGCGTTGACGCCCAGGCCAAACTCAATCGCGCGCTCGACGGCGCCGACGTTCATCACAGGCAGAGTGCCGGGCAGGGCCATGTCCACCGCGCAGGCTTGCGTGTTGGCTTCGGCGCCAAACGCGGTTGGCGCGCGGCTGAAGATTTTGCTTTGCGTCGAGAGTTGGGCGTGGGTTTCAAAGCCGATGACGACTTCGTAGCCTTGGACTAATTTGGGTGCAGTCATTTAAACGCCCTCCGGCTTGGCGTTATGGAAATCGGTGTTCAGTTGGTACTGGTGTGCGACGTTCAGCAAACGTGCTTCTTGCAAGTAGTTGCCAATCAGCTGCATGCCCACAGGCATGTGGCCTTCGCCAAAACCCACAGGCAAGCTCATGCCGGGTAGACCAGCGAGCGAAGCGGGCAACGTGAAGATGTCGGCCAAGTAATCAGCCAATGGGTCGGCAGCGTTGTTGCCCAGCTTCCACGCCACGGTGGGGGCAACGGGGCCGGCGATGACGTCGCACTCGGCAAAGGCACGTTGGAAGTCGTCCGCAATCATGCGGCGAATTTTTTGCGCTTGCAGGTAGTACGCGTCGTAGTAACCGTGCGAGAGCACGTACGCGCCCGTCATGATGCGGCGCTTGACCTCTTCGCCAAAGCCTTCGGCGCGGGTTTTTTTGTACATGTCCACCAAGTCGGTGTAGTCCTTGGCACGGTGGCCAAACTTCACGCCATCAAAACGGCTCAGGTTCGAGCTGGCTTCGGCGGGCGCAATGATGTAGTACACGGGAATGGCTAACTCGGTGCGGGGCAGCGTGATCGGCACGAGTTTGGCGCCTTGGGTTTCGAGCGTTTTGAGCGCCGCGTCAATCGCGGTGCGCACGTCGGCGGCGAGGCCCTCGCCAAAGAACTCTTTGGGAATGCCAATGCGCAAACCAGCCAAGCTGTCGTTCAACTTGGCGGAGAAGTTCTCAGCGGGAACGTCGAGCGAGGTGGAGTCGCGGTCCAAATCGGGGCCGCACATGGCCGAGAGCAACAACGCGCAGTCTTCGGCGCTGCGGGCCATGGGACCCGCTTGGTCGAGGCTCGAAGCGTAGGCAATCATGCCGTAGCGTGAAGCGCGGCCATAGGTGGGCTTGATGCCAGTGATGCCGCAAAAGCTGGCGGGCTGGCGAATCGAGCCGCCGGTGTCGGTGCCCGTGGCGGCGGGCGTCAAACGTGCGGCCACTGCCGCAGCGCTGCCGCCGGATGAGCCGCCGGGGATGCGGCTGCTGTCCCACGGGTTTTTTACTGCACCGTAGGCCGAGTTTTCGTTGGAGGAGCCCATGGCGAACTCGTCGCAGTTGAGCTTGCCCAGTGTCACCATGCCTGCGGCCACGTGGCCGTCGGCCAATGTGCCGAGTTTTTGCACCACGGTGGCGTCAAACGGTGAGCGGTAGCCGCTCAAAATTTTGGAGCCGGCGGTGGTGGCGAAATCGCGGGTGACGAACACGTCTTTGTGGGCGATGGGCACGCCTTCGAGGCAGCCGCCGGTGCCAGCCGCCAAGCGGGCGTCAGACGCTTTGGCTTGGGCCAAGGTGACGTCTTCGTCGAAGGCCAAAAAGGAGCCGCTGGTGTCTGCTTTGGCGCGTGCCAAAAAGTGTTGGGCCAACTCAACCGCGCTCACCTGTTTGGCGTGCAAGGCGGTGCTGAGTTGGGTCAGGCTTTGGTCGTGGAAGGCTTGTGTCATGTCTGTGGCCCTCATTCGATGACTTTGGGAACCAAGAACAAACCACGCTCCACGGCAGGGGCGCTTTGTTGGTTCAGGTCGCGTTGGTTGGGTTCGCTGGCCACGTCGGGGCGCAAGCGCAGCTCAATGTGGGCGCCTTGCATGGCATCGACGGGATGGGCCATGGGCACCACGCCGGTGGTGTCGACTGCGCGGATTTGTTCGACGATGTCGAAAAAGTCATTAATTTTGTGACGCATGCGGTCTTGTTCGTCAGGCTGCAGCTCTAGCCGGGCCAGGTTGGCGATGCGGCGGATGTCTTGGTCGTTCAGGGACATACTTTTATAAGGGGAGAAACCCGCGATTTACGGGCGATGCGGTATTATCTCGCCTTTGTGTCCGCGCCCGCGGGCAAGCTTTGAGGACAGACATGTTTGGATCTTTTCGTCGGTATTTCTCCACCGATTTGGCGATTGACCTGGGTACTGCCAACACCCTGATTTATGTGCGCGACAAAGGCATCGTGTTGGACGAGCCTTCCGTGGTGTCCATTCGCCATGAAGGCGGCCCTCAAGGCAAGAAAACCATTCAAGCCGTTGGCCACGAAGCCAAAGCCATGTTGGGCAAAGTGCCCGGCAACATCGAAGCCATTCGCCCGATGAAAGACGGCGTGATCGCCGACTTCACCGTGACTGAGCAAATGCTCAAGCAGTTCATCAAGATGGTGCACCCACGCTCGGTGTTGAAGCCCAGCCCACGCATCATCATCTGCGTGCCTTGCGGCTCCACCCAAGTGGAGCGTCGCGCGATTCGCGAATCCGCTTTGGGCGCTGGCGCCTCTGAGGTGTACTTGATTGAAGAACCTATGGCAGCCGCCATCGGCGCAGGTTTGCCTGTGTCTGAGGCCTCTGGCTCGATGGTGGTCGACATCGGCGGCGGTACCACCGAAGTTGGCGTGATCTCTTTGGGCGGCATGGTCTACAAAGGCAGCGTGCGCGTCGGCGGCGACAAGTTTGACGAAGCCATCATCAACTACATCCGTCGCAACTACGGCATGTTGATTGGCGAGCCAACCGCTGAAGCCATCAAGAAAGAAATCGGTTCTGCATTCCCTGGCTCTGAAGTCAAGGAAATGGAAGTCAAGGGCCGCAACCTCTCTGAAGGTGTGCCACGTTCGTTCACCATCTCTTCCAACGAAATCTTGGAAGCGTTGACCGACCCTCTGAACAACATTG